>Ga0193953_1000191_pt1 | contig 34274 bp, 31 predicted proteins | sample BB_4_MG_FD_140325 | JGI IMG/M metagenome (GOLD analysis project Ga0193953, IMG submission 140325) | Microbial mat bacterial communities from the Broadkill River, Lewes, Delaware, United States - BB_4_MG | ecosystem: Environmental > Aquatic > Freshwater > River > Microbial mats | place: USA...
ATTAATATTACTAAAAACAGCATTAACAGCCCCTTTAAATAATAAGTTTTGAACCTGTATATCATCTGAACCATTTAAATAAAACACATAATCAACTACCTTCTGAGTTAAAAAAATTGAATTACGCAATTCTTTATCATCAAAATCAATAAAATCAAAATAATGTTGCTTTTCACTGTTTAAATATTCTTGTGGTGATGCAATCAAATTAGGTGCGTAATATTTTTTACTCGATTTAATCAAATGGTTGGCTAAACTTCCTTTGGTGCTGTTTTCATATTTATTTTGAAACTCATAAAAATCATTATAAGCTTCTTTATATTTTTTATTTATTTCAATTTTTTTCAAATCCTCTTTTAATGAAAAATATACACGTTGTAGCGAATCTAATTTTGGAATTCTATGCGCTAATTCATTCTTGTACTCATGAAATTTTTCATTTTCTTCAGAATTGAGAAACTTTATGCTTTCAACCGGAGATGCTGGGTTGAAAGTCAATTCAATATTTTCTTTATTATAAATAAAATCTACAAATCCATTGCCTTCTTGACTGTACATTAAACGATACATTCCTTTTGCAGCATTTGCAGGTAAATCCATTGAAAATTCTCCATTTGCAATAGTTGTATTTTTAATATACAACTGCTTTGCACCTTTTAATTGATACAAAACAACCCATGAATAATCTTGAGGTGGATTTAATTTTCCTTTTACAAAGTTTTGACTCTGAACCGAATACGAAATAAGTATTATAAAAAATAAAAGTTTTTTTAGCATTGAATGTTTTTTGAATATTAAGCAATAACTACACCAAAAGTAAATATTTTATTTATTTCAAAACAGTAAGATAAAAAAATTACAAATATTTATATTAACTCTCTTTCTTTAAAATAAAGAACAATAGCTTCTTTCATTAATATTGTTTGCTCCCCAGCTTTTAAAGTTGGAAGTTCTTCTAGGGTTTTATAATGAGGCCATCCTTGTTCATCAAAAAAATCAAATTCATAATAACCAAAAGGTTCTAACAATCTGCAAATTGCAATATGCATTAAATTTACTTTGTCATCTTTTTGAAACTCAATAGCTCCTTTACCTAATTCCTGAACTCCAATTAAATAAATAATTGCATCTAGGTTTAAAGTTTCTCCATCTCCAAATTTAGCTGTTAATAATATTAACAGTTTATCGTAATCTTCTTTAAGTTTTTGATCTCTTGACATTTGATTTTTTTCCAGTTAGGCTGCAAATATACAAATCGATTCATGTATATTTACAAAAACTAGTGTATGAATACTTTTGATGTTATAATTGCTGCATTTTTAATATTTGGATTTGTAAGAGGTTTACTAAAAGGATTATTTGTTGAAGTAGCCTCAATTGTTGCTCTAATTGCCGGAATTTATGGAGCAATCCACTTTTCATATTTTATAGGAAACATAATTGCTGAAAGAGTTTCTTGGGAAGAACAATACGTTACAATTGTTTCTTTTGCTATCACTTTTGGAATTATAGTTTTAGTAATTGGTTTATTAGGTAAAATGTTTACTAAAATGGCCGATTTTGCTTCGTTAGGTTTATTAAATAAAATATTTGGTGGTGTATTTGGCGCATTAAAAATTGGAATTATTCTAAGTATTGTTTTACTTGTTTTTACCAAACTAAATGATACAATTCCTTTTGTTTCAGAAGAACAAAAAGAAAATGCTATTCTGTATGAACCTGTTAAAAATTTAGCTCCCACTTTATTTCCTAATTTTTTAAAAATTGTTGAAGAAGAAGCAGATAAAATAACTTCTGAATAATTAAAACTATTTCTTTAGAATTATGTTAGGTATTACTATTAACAACGTCATAATAGTAAACCTAATTTTCATAAGATGAATTATAGAAAACATTATATTTTATATATTTCCATAACCTTTTTACTTTTTAATAGTTGTTCTCCTAAAAAACAAAATTCCTTTAGCATTTCCGGTAAAATTAAAGGTTTAGAAACCAATTTTGCTATTCTTTCTAAGGCTGATAATATTCAAAAAAAAACAACCACATTTGTTGATTCACTAAAGGTTAATAGTTTAGGTGAATTTAATTCAGTGTATATCTTAGAGCCAAACATTTACTATTTAACCTTTGGAAATAAAACGATTCCACTTGCAATTGACCTTGGCCAACATTTAGTGATTAGTGGAAATTCAATTGAAGATGTAAAAGTTTCAGGATCCAAAGACACACAATTGTTAAATAACTATGAAAAATTTAGAATTGAATCTTTAGATAGATTGGTTAAATCCGTTCGTCGATCTGTAACAACACTTAAAAAAACTAATTATGACCAAAGTGAAATAGCAGATTTAAGAGAACTTGAAGTAGAGAACTACAAAAAGCACATAAACGAATTAACTAGTTATGTAAAGGATTCAATGGGCTCCTCAATTGCTGTTTATTTCACATCAACACGTTGGAGTGGAAATAAAAATTTACCATATCTAAAAGAACTTGTTCAATCTTTCAAGCAAAACTATGAAGGGTTAGAAATTTCTGAAAAATTAAATAAAAAAATAGAACTTCTTGAAAAAACAAGTGTAGGTGGGTTCATTTCAAATATTGAAATGCCAAATGCCGAAAATAAACTTATCTCTTTAAATAAAATAAAGGCTAATTATATATTAGTAGATTTTTGGGCAAGTTGGTGTCCTCCTTGCAGAACAGAAAGTGTTTTATTAAATGAAGTGTATGAAGATTTCGGAGCAAAGGGCTTTAAAATTTATGGAATTTCTTTTGATACTAAAAAAGATAGATGGTTAAAAGCTCTTGAGAAAGACAAACGTATTTGGCCGGAAGTTTCAACCCTTAAAGGGTTTAACTCACAAGTTTCAACAACATATGGAATCAATGCATTGCCCTCAAACTTTCTAATTGATTCAACTGGTAAAATACTTGAAGTAAATATTCATGGTGAAAAACTTAAAGAAAAACTCAAAAGCTTGTTTGAATCAAGTTCTTCAATTTAAATTTCTTTTAAATCATCAGCATAAATCCAACCAATTTTACCATCTGCTATTTTAATTTTTTTCCAATTTTCAAGTTCATCTAAAATCATAACTTTAGTTCCCTCATGTAATTCAAAGACTTCTTCACTACTTGTTGATGGAGCATTTTTAATTTCCACTTTATCAACAAAAATTATTGCTGGTCTTTTACTTTTAACTGTTTTGTAATTTTGAAAGGCAAATACAGCACTAATAATTAATACAAAAACAGCAAATATTGAGGTGTTAAAATAAAATAGTTTCTTTTTTGAAGTATATGAAAAATGATACAACAAAAATAAAATGGAAGCCAAAAACGATGCAATTACAGCAATTAGAGCCCAGGTATCATAAGAGAGTTTTTGGATTACATTTGTCGAAAATCGTTGTAAAACAGTTTGCGGTAAATCTTCAATTACATCAATGGTCATACGTTTTGCAAAAGCCAAATTAAACGCTGCATCTTCATGCGTTGGATTTAATTTTAAAGCCTTTTCATAATAATAAATTGAAGGAGCTACTTTATTTAATTTGTAATAACAATTCCCCAAATTAAAAAATAAATCATCAGAACTTACTCCTTTTTCTTCGATGGAAGCATATAATTCAATAGCTTCTGAATATTTCCCGTTTTGATATAAGTTATTTGCCTTTGAAAATAATTCACTCGGTGTTTGAGCGGTTACAATCAAACCAAAGAATAAAGTTAGTGTGAAAAATATTTTTTTCATGTGCTTAAATTTTATTTTTTAGCTGTAGCATATGTTGTTTACAATTCATAATCTCAATGCATTTCAACATTTTCCATGCTCGTTTCATATTAAATATATTTATCAACTTTAGTAATTATTGTTTTTGCCTTTTCAAAATCTTGCTTCATTAATACATTTGTTGTTGGAGTATAACGTGCAAAATCACAATCATTTAGCACACCCATAAATTCAACAATAGTTTCTTCCTCAACATTTTTACTACGTAATATTTCTGAAATTTTCTCTTGTGAAATATCAGCTGTTTCAACATGAAGTTTTGCTTTTAAGAAATTATGCAAGGCCTTTTCTAATGAAATGTAAAATGCTTCTTGGTTTCCTAATTGTTTTTTAGCTTCAGATAAATATTTACGAGCTAATTTATCTGCTTTTCTAATTTTATTGCCAAAAATATCTCCAGCACGTTTTGCTCTTCTTTGACCAATTATAATTCCTATTGGAATGGCTAAAAATGGTAAAAACAATAATAGGTAAAACAATGTAGAATAAAGAAAGTCTTCCTTTTCAACAGGTTCTAACGAGGTATTTAAAGCTATAAATCTAAAATTATTATCATTTGAAACAACTTGTTGTTTATTGGTTATGATTCTATTATTATTCGTTGAAGGCAATTCTTTTCCTTCTGTAACATCTACAATAATAGCATCAGATTTTAGAGTTACATATTTCTTTTCTACAGGACTGAAGTATGTAAATTCCACCTCTGGTATTTTATATTTCCCTTTGTATTGAGGAACAACCGTATAAGAATCTGAAATATTTCCTCGCAAACCACTTAATGAAGTTACTACTTGTTCTTTATGTTCGGGCGTATAAACTTCCAATTCAGATGGGGTTGTAATTTTAGGAATCTCAAATAGTTTTAAATTTCCTTTCCCTGAGATTTCAACCTTAATTTGAGCAGCATCATTTGCCTTTAAAATATTTTTATTTGCTTCAACTATTAATTCAAATTCACCAACAGCTCCATTAAAGTCAATTGGCTTCCCTTTTTCAGGAAGAGCCTTTACTTGAACAGTCTTAGCTGCTGATTTTGTAGAATAATTAATATTTCTGGTAATCATATTACCAAAAAAGTCACCTCTACCAGTTGGAACACCAACTGAAAAATCCATTTCTATTGGCTCAATAACCAATTTACCAGATCTTTGAGGAATTAAAACAGCCTTTTTTAATATAACATACCTATAGTTTTCACCGTTATATTTCCCTTTTTTAAAGTTGACTTGTTTTACATCAATATCCTGATTCCAGAACCCTTTATATTGCGGAGTTTCACTAACTCTAGAGCCATTCAAACTTATGTTTTCACTTACATATAATTTATAAACCACATAAATTCCCTGTCCAACATATGGTTTTAAATTTGAAACCTCTGCTACTAAATGTATACTTTGTTGTGCTATATAATTAGGATCATTAGGATCTTTAGGAATTTCAACTTCTTTGGTAACTGTAATTTTAACAGGGTTTGATTTTAAAATATCTCCTTTGTATTCAATTTTAGCTGGTTCAATGGTAAATTCACCAATTTTTTTAGGTTCAACAATATAAATATATGCCTGAGAGTAGCTTGCTTTGCCATTAATCCATGATTGATTCACAGATGAACTTGGTCCTCCAACAATTTTAAAATTAGTAAATGATGGTGGAACGAAATTATCAGCTCCTTGTTTATTAACAGTAAACTCTATTCGAAAACGTTGATTTACTCCTAATTTATTTTTACTAACATCTGCTTTAAACTCAACTTGAGAAAAAAGAAAATGTGAAGTACACATAAAAATAGTTAATATGAAAAACTTTATTATTTTCATTTTTACCAGTCTTTTTCTTGTTTAATTTTTTTGCCTTTTGCTTTTTCAGCATTTAGCTTTTTTTGAGTTTTATTCTCTTCATTATTCATGGCCTCTAACAATTGCTTTATTTGCTCTGGAGTCAATTGATTAGGTCTAGGCTTTTGCTCTTTCTTTTGATCATCATTTTTGTCCTGATCTTTCTTTTCATCACCTTTATCATCTTTTTTATCTTTCCCTTTATCCTTGTCCTTATTTTGATCGTCTTTTTTATCCTTATCGTCTCCTTCTTTGTCTTTTTTATCTTTGTTTTTATCGTCTTTCTTGTCGTCCTTATTATCTTTATTTTTATCTTTATTATCCTTGTTTTCCTGCTGTTGTTTTTTCAATAATTCCTGAGCCATTGCTAAATTATAACGCGTCTCATCATCTTTAGAATTGTTTCTCATTGAATTTTTAAAAGCTTCCACTGCTTTTTCATATTTCTTTTCCTTCATAAAAGAATTTCCCATATTATGGTAAGCCTCAGCCTTGCTCATTTTATCATTGAAGGTTTTTTCAACCAACTCAAATTGATTTACAGCTTCTTTATTTCTGTCTTGTTGATATATTGAATTTCCTAAATTATATGACGCCTTAGGATAATTTGGGTTCTTAGACAATCCTTTTTTATATGCTATTTCTGCCTCTTTAAATTTTAACTGATTGTACAGTTTATTTCCTTCTCTTACATTTTCCCTTGCTTCACGCTCCAATTCTTTTGGCGTCTTTTGTTGACCAAAAACCAGTGTAGAAAAACATAAAAACAGTATGACTATTGTATTTTTCATGTGTTACTTAGTTTTAGCATTAGATTGATTGAATAAATTCAATTTTTGAACCCATTTAGTTTTCTTTTCGAGCAATAATACGTCAATTATTAAAAATAATATACCTAAGCCCAAAAACCATTGAAATTGATCTTTATAATCTGAAAATTGTTTGGTTTCAAACTCGCTTTTTTCAGCCTTCACCAATAAATCCTCAATAATATCAACAGTTTCCTTTGTTTTATTTCCATTGATATACCTTCCTTTTCCTTCTGCAGCGATGTCTTTTAAAACATCTTCTTTCATTTTTGTTATTACAACTTCTCCCTTACTATCTTTCTTATAAGAAATTCCACCTCTTCCATCATGAATTGGAATTGGCCCACCATTATTTGTTCCTACTCCAACCGTATAAATTTTAATTCCTTCCTTTTGGGCTTCTTGTGCAAGTGTAATTGTATTTTCCTCATGATCTTCCCCGTCAGAAACTACAAATAAAAACCTGTTAGTTTGCTCTTCATTATCAAAATAGGTAATAGCTCTTTCAATGGCTTCATTAATTGCAGTTCCCTGGCTTGATACCATTTCTGGATTCGCATTCTGCAAAAACATTTTTGCCGCTGCATGATCTGTAGTAATTGGTAATAAAGGGTATGAATTTCCTGCATAAATAATAATCCCCACACGATCACTACCCAAATTATCAATTATTCTGGTAATTATTTGTTTCGCCTTATCTAGTCTACTTGGCGCAATATCTTCTGCCAACATACTTTTAGAAACATCTAAAGCAAAAACAATATCAACTCCTTGGCGTTTTACCGTTTCTAATTTTGTACCCATCTTCGGATTTGCCAAGCTTATAATTAAAAAAGTTAATCCCAAACAAAGTACACTTATTTTTAAAATCGATTTAAAGGATGATTTTTCTGGACTTAATTTTTGAATTAAATTATGATTGGCAAATTTCTTTTGAGTTCTTTTTTTCCACCATAGCACCAACAAAAACATCACAAATATTGCTGGAATAATTGCTAAATAAATAAAATATGTTGGTTCCTCTATTTGATACATTCTTTAAGTTTATTAAATGAAGCTTTTAAATATTGTGTTTTTTAAAGTTATTTCAAGTAAAATAAATAACCCTGCCAAAAGCACTAAAAGTCTGTATTTCTCTTGATAGTTATAATATTTAAACTCTTCTATTTCTGTTTTCTCTAACTTATTTATTTCATCATAAATAGCCTTCAATTTAGAGTTATCTGTAGCTCTAAAATATTTTCCTTCTGTTTCTTTTGCTATATACTTCAGTAAGTCTTCATCAATTTCTACTGGTGCACTTCTAAATAGCAACTTTCCTGATCTTGGGTCTTGTGCATAAGGAGATGGTGCAGTCCCATTGGTACCTACACCAATTGTATAAACTTTTATACCAAGACCAACTGCCAATTCAGTAGCTGTTTTAGGATCTACAAATCCAGTATTATTTACTCCGTCAGTTAAAAGAATTATTACCTTGCTTTTGGCCTTGCTTTCCTTTAATCTGTTTACGGCTGAACCTAATCCCATTCCTATGGCAGTTCCACCATCAAGCTCTCCCCATTTAATTTGTGAAAGGGTATTTCTAACAATTCGTTTATCACTTGTAATTGGTGTTTTAGTAAAACTTTCACCTGCATAAACAACAATTCCAATTCTATCATTTGGACGTTGATTTACAAATTCTCCAGCAACTATTTTCAAAGCGTCAAGTCTATTTGGACTTAAATCTCGAGATAACATACTTGCAGAAACATCTATTGCCATTACAATATCAATTCCCTTGTTTGTTTTGGTTCGCTTACTAACGGAAACATTTCTTGGCCTTGCCAAAGCAACAATTAACAATGTGAGAGCAATTAACCTTAAAACATATAACAATGGTTTTAATTTTGATAGTATTGATGGTTTTACTTCAAATCCTTTTGTACTTGCTATGGTTAATGTTGCATTGTCATCATTTCGCACTAAAAAATACCAAACTGCCAATACAGGTATTAGTAATAGTAACCATAAGAACTGCGGATTTAAAAATTCAAAATTCTGCAACATAATTTATGGATTTAATGAAATTGATGTTAATATTCTCTCACTCACTTTTTCTGCATTTTCATCTGCCCCTAATTGAGTAATAATTATTTGTCGCATACTTTTAGCATCAGCAAACAATAACATTGTTAATTTATTCTGATTCAACTGTTTTGTTACTGGATTTGTCAACTCATAATTGGCCGTGATAATTCTTCCTTCTATTCCATTGTTCACTCTTATCTCTTGTTGAACATCTGTAAAATTTGTACCTATCTTTTGAGCAATCTGATTTAGACTTCCTTGAATACCTCCATCAAAATTGTAATCTTCTAGTTCGTTTACAAAACTGGTTGATGTTACTTCTATATAAAAATTACTAATTAAACTCCCATAATTATAAGTTGTAACATCTTCAATTACACTTCTTAAATTTTCAGGTAATTCAACATTTTGAGCTTGTAAAATTTCCGGAGTTTCTATACTTAATGATGGATAGCCATAAGATGAAGTATACCATTGTTTATCCATCATTTCTGAAGTAGTATTTCCAATAATATTATCTTTAATATAACCATATCCAAAATAGCCCGCAGTTCCAATAATTACAACTAAAACAGCTATAAAAATTAAAATATACTTCACTAAATTACTTTTTTTCTTTGGTTTAGGTTGTGATTCCAAATTAACTCTAACATCTAACTCCTTCTCTTTTTCATCTTTTAAATGAACTGCATGCTGGGTGTTTTTTAGAATATCTTCAACGATAGTTCTATCTCTTTTAATTTCATCAACAATTGGCTTCGATTTTGCAAATTTCACTAAATCGGCACTTTGTAATACTTCTTTTAATTGTTGAATTGTTTCTTTTGATATTCCTAATTTACTTGATTCATTAAAATCATTAATTGCATCAATTAACTCATTAGTAGTTGATTCAAGCGCTGGAATATTAATATCTTTTTCGATATATGTCCTAACAATATCAGTTAATTCAGAATAATAAATTTTTATTTTATTTTGTTTAAGCAGTTGCTTTTCATCTAATTCCTTTAATCTATTTAATGCTTCTAATATTGGAGCAACATAAACTTTTGGTGCTTCTTTTTTAATTTTCTTTCTAAAAATAAAATATAGTATTACACCTAAAACAATTAATATTGGAATTAACCACCACAATAAATGTTTATAATCATCAAATGTTTTTGGTTCCTTTTTAATCGATTTTATAGGAAACATTTTTTGTTTTAAGGTATCAACCTTAACAGTTGCCACATTAATCAATAATGAGTCCGTAAAAAACTGTTTGTTGTTTATAAGAACTAGTTGTTTAGGAAGTACATATTGGCCACTATCAAAACTTGTGATCAAATATTTTTTTTCTAAAATATTTTTAATGGTATCAATGGGTAAAGATTCAACAACTTCAATCTTATTTAAACTATCTAGTTTTAACTTTGGAAATACAACGTTCTCTTTTTCTTGAACAGCAATTTTAAATTGAATTTGCTCTCCAATTTTTATAGTTGTAGTGTCGGTTTTAGTTGAAACCGGGTTTTCCTGTGCAAAACCAATAACACCAATAAAAAATAGTATGTAAACTAATTGTTTTTTCATTTGCAGTCTTTTAACGCTATTCAAAATCATCATCTATCTCGCACCTTTATGTTTAAAATAACCCAATAACTTTTTCACATAGCTTTCATCAATTCGTGCACTTATTACACCTGAACCACTGTGACTAAACGCTTTTTCAAAATAATCAACAGTTTTCAAATAATAAGCATTGTAATTATTTCTTACTGTTTTTGATGCGGTATTAACTAACATTGTTTTTCCAGTTTCTGCGTCACGCATTGGAACCATTCCTAGGTTTGGAATTACAGAATCGTGTTTATCATAAACTCTAATTCCTGTTACATCATGCTTTCTACCAGCAATTTTTAAAGTTTGTTCATAATCTTCATCTATAAAATCTGACAAAACGAATACAATTGCTTTCTTTTTCATTACACTAGATAAAAACTTCAATGCTTCCGTAATATTAGTTTTAGTGCTTTTTGGCTGAAACTCAATTAATTCTCTAATGATTCGTAAAACATGACTTTTACCTTTTTTTGGAGGAATAAATAATTCTACGTCATCAGAAAACAAAAGTAAACCAACTTTATCATTATTTTGAATTGCTGAAAACGCCAATGTAGCGGCTATCTCGGTTAATGTATCACGCTTAAATTGCTGTGTAGTTCCAAAAAATTCAGATCCACTTACATCAACCATAAGCATCATTGTTAACTCACGTTCTTCTTCAAACACCTTTACATATGGTTCATTATAACGAGCAGTAACATTCCAATCAATTGCTCTTACATCATCTCCATATTGATATTGCCTTACCTCCGAAAAAGTCATACCACGCCCTTTAAACGTACTATGGTATTCACCTGAAAAAATATGATCAGACAAACGACGTGTCTTAATTTCTATTTTTCGAACTTTTTTAAGTATTTCTTTAGTATCCATCTTTTTATTGTTGAATTGTTGAAAAGTGCACTTTATCATTGCTGGTTCAATTCTCTTGTTTAAAACAAATAGAAACTAACCAGCAGATACACAAATGAACATATTCTATGGTACCTCTACTTCGTTTACAATTTTATTAATAATATCTTCTGAAGTTATATTTTCTGCTTCTGCCTCATAAGTAATTCCAACTCTATGACGTAATACATCATGTACAACAGCTCTTACATCTTCAGGAATAACATAACCTCTACGTCTAATAAATGCATAGCATTTTGCAGCCATAGCTAAATTGATGCTACCACGAGGTGATGCTCCAAAGCTTATTAAACCTTTAAGGTCAGGTAAATTATATTTTTCTGGATAACGAGTTGCAAAAATAAGATCAAGAATATATTTCTCAATTTTTTCATCCATATAAACTTCTTTAACAGCATTACGTGCTCTGTTAATTTGATCTATAGAAGCAACAGCATTAACTTTGTCATAGCTTCCTTTTAAATTTTGGCGCATAATTAATTGCTCCTCAACTAATTTAGGATAATCAATGACTGTTTTCAACATAAAACGATCGACTTGTGCTTCTGGCAAAGGATAAGTTCCTTCTTGTTCTACAGGATTTTGAGTTGCCATTACTAAAAATGGTTCATCTAAATCAAAAGTAGTATCTCCAATGGTTATTTGACGTTCTTGCATTGCTTCTAACAAAGCTGATTGTACTTTTGCCGGGGCACGGTTAATCTCATCTGCCAAAACAAAATTTGCGAAAATTGGACCTTTTTTAATAGTAAAGTCATTGTCCTTTACACTGTAAATCATTGTACCAATAACATCGGCTGGCAATAAATCTGGTGTAAATTGAATTCTACTAAATTTTGCGTCTATTGCTTTTGACAAGGTATTAATAGCTAAAGTTTTTGCTAAACCAGGTACGCCTTCAAGTAAAATATGACCATTTCCCAACAACCCTATAAGTAATCTTTCGATCATGTGTTTTTGACCTACAATTACCTTATTCATCTCCATTATTAGTAAATCTACAAAGGCACTTTCTTTTTCAATTTTTTCATTTATAGCCTTAATATCAATCGAAACACTATTTTCTTCTATCATTTTTATTGTTTTTAATCGCGTGAATTTAACATACTTTCTAACACCATGCAAATAGCAGAATATTTTTTTTATTTCTAGTTAAAAATTGGTTAAAAAACATTCGAAAACTATAGCTTTAATAAGATTTTAACATCAATCATCTATTATTCCTAAAAGCTCCATAAAAATTAATAAATCACCTAAGCAATATTGCCATTTAAATTTATAAAAAGTGTTAATTAAAAAAATTTATCAACCTGTGAAATAAGTGGCAATTAACGAGTAATAAAGAATAAAAAAGGAGGCTAAATTAGCCTCCTTTTTTATTCTTTAAACTCTAAAAGTTTTATTTGCTTTCCATCAAATTCGGCATAGGTAAAATAGGAAACCCAATCTCCCGTATTTATATAATTTGACCTATCTGATATTGCAATTTCAAGTGGTAAATGCCTATGGCCAAACAAAAAGTAATCGTAATGTTTTTCGGTTAACTTTTCTTTACAGAATAGCACTAACCATTCATTTTCTTCACCCAAAAATTTAACGTCTTCGTCTCCCGAAATTAATTTATTTTTTACAGATAAATACTGAGCCAGACTAATTCCAATATCGGGATGCAACCAACGATAAAGCCATTTTGAAAACGGATTTGTAAATACCTTTTTCATTCTTTTATACCCTAGGTCTCCTGGACCTAAACCATCTCCATGACCTATTAAAAAAGTCTTATTATTAAATACAAATTCCTTTGGTGAGTGATAGACAGGAATATCTAATTCTTTTTCGAAATAATCGTGCATCCAAAGATCATGATTTCCAACGAAAAAATGAATTTCAATACCGTTATCACGCAGTTCAGCTAATTTCCCTAAAACACGAATAAAACCTTTTGGTACTGCTTTTTTATATTCGAACCAGAAATCGAATAAATCTCCTAACAAGAATAAGACTTCAGCGTCGTTTTTTATAGTATCCAACCAGCGAACAAATTTTTGTTCTCTCAATTTACTTTGATCGGCTGAAGGCGCCCCAAAATGCTGATCTGAAGCAAAGTATATTTTTTTATTGATTGTCAAAATTTGAATAAATTAAAGTTCAAAGGTACGCATTCGATCTAATTTTTGTTTTTTTCTAATTCCAACACTTTTATAATCATATTATCTTGTTTATGTCTAATCATAAAATAACCAGTATCCTCAAATAAACTTCTTGCTACAAATGCATTTAAATATAGTTTTAAATTTTCCTTTTCCTTAGGAAACACCGGGCTATTTAAATCGAGATTGTCAATATAGTCATCTACTATTTTATTGTCTTTGTCAAAATTGGTAACAAAAGACTTCAAATCCCATTTATTCAATTCTTCCCTATTATTATCAACATATTTAAACACATAATTATTTAAGGCTGAATAAAGTTTACTACTATACAGATTTAAGGTGTCAACTGGCACAAACACATCAGGAATAATACCACCTCCACCATAAACCACCTTTCCTTTTGGCGTTGTAAATTTTAGTTTATCATCAACTTTAATACTATCTTTATTCACTAACTCGCCACTATGAACTCTTTCAAGGTAATCATTACCATATTTTTTTGAGTCTTTTTTACTGTATGGTTTCTGAATAGATCTACCTGTTGGTGTATAATACCGAGATGTAGTTAACCTTACAGCTGATCCATCACCTAAATCCATTTCCTGTTGCACCAACCCTTTTCCAAATGATCTTCGGCCAACAATAATTCCCTTATCATTATCCTGCAAGGCTCCTGCTACAATTTCACTTGCTGATGCCGAGTTTTGATCTATCAAAACATATACTTTGCCATGTTCAAAATCTCCTTCACTTGTAGCAAATGATTTATCAACTTTCCCACTCTTGTTTTTTGTAAAAACAATGAGTTTACCATCTTCTAAAAATTCATCAATAATACTATTTGCAATATCCATAAACCCACCAGGATTACCTCTTAAATCTAACACCAAAGACTCCATACCATCTGAGATTAATTTATCTAATCCTTCTTTGAATTCATTATAGGTTGTACGGGCAAACCTCTCTACATTTATATAGCCTAAAGTCTCATTTATCATATAGTAGGAAGAAACACTTTTTATTGAAACTTCGCCTCTAGGTATTGAAATTTTTAAAACCTCATCAATAGATCTTCTATAAACCGATAAATCTACACTTGTTTCAGGAGCTCCCTTTAAAGATTTCATTACTGCATCACTAATTTTTCTACTTCGAAAAAAAGATGTTCTTTCAGATTTTTTAACTCCTGCACTTTTTATAATGCTTTTGCCAAATAAAGTATCATTATCAGCTACAATTATTCTATCTCCCTCTTTTATACCTGCTCTTTCGCTAGGTCCTCCTTTAATTACACTTGTTACAACTACAGAATCTTCATGCATTAGAAACGATACTCCAATTCCAACAAATTTCCCTTGCATACTTTCTTTAACTCCTTGCAATTCTTCCTTCGGAATATAAACCGAATGTGGATCCAACTTAATAAGCATGTTGCTAATTGTAGCATCTAACAAGCTATCGGTATTTACCTTATCAACATAATCATACTGAATATAATTTATCAGTCTTTTTATTTTAGCCTCTCTTGTATCGGAGCTAAACAAAACCGATTTGTTTTTATAATTTATAGTACTGCCTATTAGAATCCCAACAGCAACTGCGAGACCTATAAAAATTGATATACTTGCCTTTTTTTTTGTCATTCTTAGTTATTAAGATATGTTATTTCTACACCAGCCTTTTCAAGGAAATCAATTCCTGAAGTATCCTTATATGCATTTGCATAAACAACTCTTTTTATCCCTGATTGATGAATTAATTTACTACACTCCTTGCATGGCGACAACGTAATATATAACGTTGAATTCTTACAAGATTGTGTTGAACTAGCAACTTTTAATATGGCATTTGCTTCAGCATGTAAAACATACCATTTTGTTGCACCTTCTTCTTCACAACAATTTTCAAATCCAGTAGGTGTACCATTAAATCCATCTGAAATAATCATTCTATCCTTTACTATTAAAGCACCTACTTTTTTTCTATCACAATGAGATAATTTAGCCCATTCAAAGGCCATTCTCATGTAAGCTTGGTCGTATTTTAATTGTTTTTTTTTCATAAATTTTTCAGTAATTACGAATGTAATAAGATTCTAATAAACACCGCGTTAAATTTTTACCAAAATATAGCACCTCTTAAAATTGGAATTGCCACTCCAATTACAATAGAAGAAGTTATTAATACCCAATCTCTTTTTGAAAATCTAAAGATTGTTTGAAAGATAAATCCTAAGATAAGAATAACCAAAACTATAATGAGCTGAGCAATTTCTATTCCTAAAGCAAATTCAAGTAATGGAATTAATTTACTTTCCGACTTTCCTATAAGCATCTTAAAACCACCAGCAAAAGCCAATCCGTGAATTAACCCAAAAAATAAAGCAAATATTAAATTGGTATTTGTTTTTGTATTTTTAGTGGTGCTTTTGACAAAAAGAATATTTACAATTCCTGTAATTATAATAGTAACAGGAATTAAAAATTCGATTAAATTGACATTTACAGCAACAATTTTATAAACCGCCAATAATAAGGTAAAGGTATGACCAATGGTAAATAAAGTAATTAGCCAAAGTACTTTTTTCCAGTTTCTGAATTCATAAATAACAGCTAAAACTATTAAAAATAACACATGATCGTAGGCGTTCCAGTCTAGTACATGAAATACACCTTGTTTAAGGAAGAAAATAAAATTATCCATTAAATATTTTAATTTTGAACCTCAAATATAGAAAAACTTTTACCTTAAAATTAAACCTTAAACCAATTATTCACAATGTCAGTTTCTACAGTTTTTGCAGTTTTGTGAATAAATTCGTTTTTATCAGCATCATACTCATAATCTTTACCCCATTCATCACAGTTCTCAACCACTTGCTTAATACTATCACAAACATATAAAACCTCTTCAGTTGTAATTGTAGGATGAATAGACATACGAATCCAACCTGGTCTTTCTACCATACAGCCATCTAATATTTTCTTCTCAATACTTTTTGATGTTTGTTGATTTACATGTAATAAAAAGTGTCCATAAGTACCGGCACAAGAACATCCTCCCCTTGTTTGAACACCAAAACGGTCATTCAACAATTTAACGATTAAATTAAAATGTACATTTTCAATATAAAATGAAAAAATACCCAATCGATCTGTATGTTGTCCTGCAAGAATTTTTAGCGTAGGTATTTTGGTTAATTTTTCAAAAACTAATTTGGTAATCTCATGTTCTCTTGCCAAAATTTTATCCACACCCATTTCATCTTTTAGCTGTATTGATAAGGCAATTTTTATGGTTTGTAAAAAACCTGGAGTTCCTCCATCTTCACGAGTCTCAATATCATCAACATAATCATGATCTCCCCATGGGTTTGTATAATTTACCGTTCCTCCGCCTGGATTATCAGGAATCATATTTTTATACAATTTTTTATTAAAGACTAATACTCCTGAAGTTCCTGGTCCTCCCAAGAATTTATGTGGCGAAAAGAAAATGGCATCTAAATAACACTCTTCATCTTCTGGATGCATATCAATTTCTACATAGGGAGCGGAACATGCAAAATCCACAAAACACAATCCGTTATATTGGTGAACTATTTTTGCTATTTTATGATAATCTGTTCTAATTCCTGTTACATTTGAACAAGATGTAACTGAGGCTATTTTTATAGGTCGATCCTTATATTGTTTTAATAGTTTTTCGAAACTTTCAAAGCAAATTAATCCTGAATCTTGACATGGAATAATTTCAACATCAGCAATGGTTTCTAACCAAGAAGTTTGATTAGAATGGTGTTCCATATGAGTAATAAATACAATTGGTTTTAATTCTTCTGGTACATTTGTGTGCTCTTTTAAGTTTTCAGACACTTTCAAACCTAAAATACGTTGAAATTTGTTAACTACACCTGTCATACCAGTTCCTTCGGTTATCAAAACATCATCTTTATTAGCGTTTACATGAGCTTTAATAATATTTCTAGCCTTATGATAAGCCATAGTCATTGCAGAACCTGTTATTGATGTTTCTGTATGAGTATTTGCAACAAAAGGTCCAAATTCATTTAATAATTTCTCCTCTATAGGTCTATATAACCTACCACTGGCAGTCCAATCTGTATATATAATTTCTTTTTCTCCGTAAGGCGATTGAAAAGATTGATTGACTCCAACAACATTATTTCTAAATTGTTGAAAATACTGCTCTAATTCAGATATATTATTCTGTGTATTTATATTGTTTTCTTCAGATTTCTCTTTTGAAAATAGGTTTGAAAAAAAACTCATTACTTCACTATTATTTTGTTATTTATTCCCTTTAAAAAGAATCACGCTAATTTACGAAAAACAGCGTGATTCTAGAACAATAAAAATAAATTTCTATTTGTTATATTTTTAGCTCGTCGAATAACGAAATTAACTCTTCCGAAGACGGTCTAGGAGCATCCGGAGTTACAATATTTCCTACTGGATCTATTAATATAAATCTTGGAATTCCATTAATTTTATAATCCTTAACGAAGTCTGAACTCCAATCTTTATCTGCAAATAATTGAACCCCTCCTAACTCTTTTTCTTCAACCATCTTTTTCCAAGCCTCATGATCCTTTGCTTTATCAACAGAAATACTTACAAACTCAACATTTTTACCATGATATGCTTTTTCAACCTCTTTTAAGAATGGAATTTCTCTTTTACAAGGTCCACACCAAGTTGCCCAAACATCAACATATACATATTTTCCTTTTAAATCATTTAAAGAGGTTGTACCTCCTTTAAAGTTTTCGTAGTTCTCAAATATTGGTGAAGCATTTCCTTTAGCTAAAACAGTAGCCATATACTGTTTTTCCTCATATGAACTTGCTATGTATTTTGTTAATCCATCAATTTGTTTTTCCTGACCAGAAACAAATGCAGTATCCACAATTTTAGCTTCTGCTAATAAATTTTTGAACTTTAAATTTACATCATTCATTTTCTCATCAAACTTTGTTTTTTCCAATTCAAACAATGTTTCATCTTCAAAAACCTCTTCCTGCATTAATGCCAATGCTGCTAAATAGTTATTTATATTAGCACCAATACCCTCATATTTAATTGTTTCATCAAATTGCTTTGTATCCAAATTAAGTATTAAATCAAATCCATTACCTAAATAAATTGTAGTTGACTCACTACCATCAAATAAATTAAACGCTCCTTTTTCAACTTTTAAAGTATCAGAAAAAGTACCATTTTCATTCACATTAATCTTTTTACTAAAAGTTCTAGATCGAATAATTAATGAATCTGAATTTTTATTAGTAATTTTTCCAGAAAAAGTTACATAATCCTTTGGAGCTTCTTCTTTACATGCAATTACAGCTATGGCAACCGCTAAAACGTAAATTATTTTTTTCATTGTTTATTTATTATAGTTAATTGTTAAATTTTGAAATTCCATCTTTTAACCAAGCATGATACTCATCTACATCAGGTGTATAAGCAGCAGGTTTATTTAAATTTTCTTCATTATGATCCATTAACACATAAAATGGCTGGGCATTAGCTCCAAATTTTATAGTTTGAAACTCGCTCCACTTTTGTCCAATGTATTTTAACTTTTTACCAGGACGTAATTTTGATTCGATCACCTCTCCTTCAGGCAATTTTCTTTTGTCATCTACGTATAATGAAATTAAAACAACATCATTTTTTAGGATTGGTAACACCTTATCCTTTGCCCAAACATTTTGCTCCATCTTACGACAATTTACACAAGCATGACCCGTAAAATCTAGCATAATAGGTTTATTAACTTTTTTAGCATAAGCTAGTCCAAGTTCATAATCATTAAAAGCTACTATATTATGAGGAGCCATTAAATGTGCTCCTTCTGGTAAATCTGAGTGGCTTTCACTTGAGCCACCACTACCAAGTTTTGTAAATCCTACACCATAAGGCGATTCACTATAATGTTGTGCTGGTGGAAAGGCGCTAATTAAGTTCAACGGCGCTCCCCAAAGACCAGGAATCATATATATGGTAAAAGCCATAGTTAACAATCCTAAACTTAATCTACCAACAGATATATGCGTAATTGGTGAATCATGTGGTAATTGTATTTTACCAAATAAATAGAATGCCAATGCTCCAAATATAGTAATCCAAATTGCTAAGAATACTTCACGCTCTAACCAGTGTAATTGTAATACTAAATCGGCATTTGACAAGAATTTAAATGCAAGTGCTAATTCTAAAAATCCAAGAACCACTTTCACTGTATTTAACCAACCTCCTGATTTTGGTAAGGAATTTAGCCAGCCTGGGAAAGCAGCAAATAATGCAAATGGAATTGCCAACGCCAATGAAAAACCTAACATCCCAACAATTGGTCCTATTTGATTTCCTCCGGCTGCTGCCTCAACAAGTAAAGTACCAACAATTGGACCTGTACATGAAAAAGAAACAATAGCTAAGGCTAAGGCCATAAAGAAGATTCCAATTACACCACCTCTATCAGCTTGAGAATCAACTTTGGTTCCCCAAGAACTTGGCAACACAATTTCAAATGCTCCTAAAAAGGATACAGCAAAAACCACTAACAGGAGGAAGAATATAACATTAAACCACACATTAGTAGATAATGCATTTAAGGCATCTGCTCCAAAAATAGCACTTACTAACAATCCTAATAAAACATAAATAATAACAATTGAAGCTCCATATAAAATTGCATTTTTAATACCTGCAGCTTTACTTTTACTTTGTTTAGTGAAAAAACTAACAGTCATTGGTATCATTGGAAATACACATGGTGTTAACAATGCTGCAAATCCAGAAAAGAATGCAATTATAAAAATAGTCCATAAACTCTTATTAGATGATTTACTTTTCTTTTTTACTGCCTTAATTTCTTCTTTTTGAAAAAATGTATCACCATTTACAATGGCAGATTTTGGATTTATTGAAAAATTTAAATCAATAAAAGTTGGAGGTAAACAATTGGCATCATCACACACCATAAATTCAACTTCACCAACAACATTAAATACATTTTCGGATAAGCTTTTAATACGTTGTTTAAAAACAGCTTTGTTTTCAAAATATTTAATCTTCATCTCGAAAACAGGATCATGAACAGTATGACCTTCCTGCTCTGCAGTTTTTCCCACTAAACTGAAATTATCATCATTCTCAAATGTAAATGTAGTTGGTATTGGACCATCTTCAGGTACATTTTGTGAATATAAATGCCAGTTATCTTCAATTGAAGCTGTTATTATTAAATCATACTCTTCCGCCGAAATTTTTTCTACAGAAGTACTCCATTTTACTGGATCATGTATTTGCGAAAAACCTGTTAAAGTGATACTTAGAAGAGTTATAAATAAATATATTTTTCTCATGTTAAGAAGTCGTTTTTTATTCAAAAAATTAAAATTAAGCAATATTAGTCATTATGTCGTTCTCAACCTTGCATTCTACCATTTCAAAATGTTAAATTTTTCTTAATCTACTCATATTTTTGATGCAAAATTTTCAAAAACATAATAAAACCCACATTCTATCTTTATTCAATTTATCTTATCATTTTTTTTTGTAAATTGTGAGTTATTTTAAACCCCAAAACATGAAAAAACTAATCTTACTCGTTTCATTCATTTTAATTGCCGTAAACTCTTTTTCTAATGTAGTTGTTTTAAATGGACTTACCCATGTTCACAAAACCAATTCTGGTGAAATAATTACAGGAATCATAAAACTAAAAAACACAAAAAACACTGAACAAAGAGTTATTATATATTTCAATGATTTATTTCAACAATGTGGAGAGGAAACTATTTTAACAAAAGATGCTTCCCATGACAATTCAATACTTAATTGGTTTTCAACTAATATAAATGAGCGCGTATTAAAAGGCAATGAGGAATATGAACTTTTATACACTATAAACGTACCTGAAAACTCCACAATTAAAGGATCTTATTACGGTGTTTTGATGGTTGAAATTGAAAAACCAATAAAAGAAGACGCCTTAAACTATGGTGTTAAATTAGAGTCTAAAGTTAGGTATGGTATTCAAATAATAGCAGATGTTAATGAACGAACTCCAAGTGAACTTGAATTTTATGATATTAAAATTGAAGATATTGAAACTTCAAAAATAATTAATGTTGACATTCAAAATAAAGGTGATTTTTACGTTCAGCCAACTTTAGTGCTTGAAGTTTTCAATGAAAATGGAGAGCAGGCAAAAAAAATGGAATTAAAATTTAAAAAGATTTATCCTAATTCATGTAAAGCTTTTAGTTTAGATATTTCTGACCTTCCAAAAGGAGCATATACAGCTATTTTAGTTGCCGACTATGGTGAAAATATGTTTGCCATTGATTTAGAATTTGAAAATAAATAAGTTAACTATTCAACTTCTTTTCCCTGAATCATACAAAAGAGTTTATCTTTTTATTATTTGTATTTAACAACTAAAATATCACCCCCAATAAATAGCTTTCTATTAATTTTAATGCTTTTTTCATTAACTTTAGTACAAGGTCAGAACTCTCATGTAGAAGTAAATGTAAAAAAGGTTTATAAAAAATTAACTCCTGGGGAAAATTATACTTCAGTATTTGAAGTAAAAAATAACTCTAACGATACTCTTAATTTAGCATGTGAAATATCAGTTCCTATTGAATTCAACTTAGTACATGGAATAAAAAAAATAAAATTAAACCCTTTTCAAAAGAAAATTATTTTGTTTCCATTTGGAGTTGATAAATATTGTCCGTCGGGAAATTTTAAAACCATATTTAGAGTTTTAAAACAAAGTCAAATTCTACATTCAAAAGAAATTACTTCTAAAGTTTCAAAATTTTATAATCTAAATGTAGAACTAATAAACTCCCCTGACTACTTACGCTTAGAAAAAGATTTTTATTGCGAATATTTAGTGACGAATAATGGAAATAGTAGTGAAAAAATAAATTTTGAATCGAGAAATATTTTAAAAATAGAGCCTAGCACAACTATCCTTAAACCAGACTCATCTATTGTGGTAAAGGTTTTTCAAAAAGTACCAGAAATATCGTACAATAAAACAGCTATTTTAAATAATTTAAATGCCCGTATTTTAAGTAAAGACACTATATTTTCTGACCGAAAATTAATAACAATTTATCCTAACGGTACTAAAAAACCAGATTTATATCATCGCTTTCCAATTTCAGTATCTACTATTTACAATGCAGTTGAAGGATCAGAAAACATTAGTGCTTACAAGTTCAAAGTTAATGGAAATGGGTATTTAGATAGAGGTAATAAACATTTTTTAAGTATAAACTACTCGGGCCCAAATCAAAGAGAAATAGCTAGATTTGGTGAATACGACCAATATAGTGCCCTCTATAGAAACAATAAATTCATGGCAGTTGTTGGAGATGTAAATTTCTCTTTATCAAATATAACTGAAACATCTAGATATGGTAGAGGAGGAATTTTCAGTTACAAGTTGGGTAAAACTGAAACCTCCCTTTTTTACATAAAACCACGTTTCTTAAATCAAATTTCAGATTCCTATGGAGGTAAATTCGTGTATAATCTTACTCCAAAAACATATGTACAATTAGGTTTTATTAATAGATCTCTTATAGAACAGTTTGATGAGTTTAATTCTCAACTATATAGTTTAGCATCTTTTTATACTGGAAATGTATTTAAAATAAATGGAGAACTGGCTTTTGAAGAAAATTATAAATCAAATGGCTTTGGTTTTTCACTAGAATCTTCTTTAAATTTAAATAAGGTTAGTATTTACAGTTCAACCAAGTATTCTGATAAAGATTTCAAAGGATATTTACGCAATAGTAGACAATTCTTAAATTCAATAAATTATAACATTTCGAAAAAAATTAGTCTATCTGCAAATGCAAATTACAGTTCAATAAACCCTGTTAAGGATACTCTAAACTATAGTTCTTCTCCTATTACGTCAAATTATAGAACAAGTTTAAACTTCAAAATTAACAGAAATAACCAATTGAAAATTGGTGGTTATTACAGGACAAAAGAAGATCAATTATTTCCAAAAAAATATGATTTTAATGAGCGTCTTTTTAATCTTACTTTTCAAAGTATTAAAATGGATAAGTATAGTTTAAGCTTTATAAATAGATATGGAAATACTACAAATTTTTTAGCCGATGATTTAACTGCTAAAAATGTTTTTTTTAGTTCTCTAAATTTTTCATTTAATCTTTGGAAAAATTTTATTGTTGGAATTACAGGAGACTATCAAGAGAGTAATAAGCAATCTTTAGAAAATAATGTTGAAAAATCTTTTTATTATGGAGGAAACTTAAATTACAATTTAAAATCTTCTTTAGATTTAAGCTTCTTTTATCGAAGTGGATATGATTTTGACGAGCTTTTTGATCAACAAAGTTATTTAGAGGCTGAACTTAATTATAACTATAAGCAAAATCATATATTGGGTTTATCAGTTTCACAATCTAGCATCCCTCAATACCCCGATCAAAAAGATTATTTTATTACAGCGTCCTACACTTTTAAAGTTAATGCCCCTATATCAAAAGATAAAACTGTTGGATCTATAAGTGGAAAAATTCAGTCAAAAGACAATAATAATAATAATAATAATAATCTGGAAGGAATACTAGTGTTTTTAAATGATAAAATTGCCATAACCAATAAAAACGGTGAATTCAATTTTTACAACTTAAAACCAAATTCATATCTTATTTCAATTAAACAATCTAGCCTACCAAAAGGAAAGATCATAATAGAGAATACACCTTACCGAATTGATATTGCACCAAATAAAGAAACTTCAATAGTTTTTAACTTAGGTAAAACAGGAAATTTAACTGGTCAAATAAAATTTGAAAGATCCAAAACTATTCAATCTAGTAAATTCTTAAAAAAATTACCTAATTTAATAGTCAAAATTTCAAAAGGATCTAAAAAATACTATACAAAAATAGATAATGATGGTAATTTTTCTTTTAAAGAACTAACACCTGGTGAATGGCAAGTTGAGTTACTAGTGAAAAATTTAACAAAGGATTTCAACTTTGAAAAAACGAAACAAATTATTCATATATCATCAGACAAAACAAGTACATTGAAAATAGGTGTTACCACTAAAAACCGACAAATTAAAAAAAGTAAAAAAACTTTTAAATTATGAAACAATTACTAATCATTTTAGGCCTGTTTTCTTCGCTTTTAACTTATGCTCAAGTTACAAAATCTAAGAATGCATCATTTAATTTAAGAGAAGTTGCCATGTTAAGTATTGAACCAAACAACAATTCAGTTCTACTGAATTTAAATGCTCCAAATGAAGCTGGTGAAAGTGCACAGGTAACATCAAATAATAACCAAAAATGGATCAATTTCACATCTGCTATTGGAGAAAACGCTTCTAAAAGAAACTTATCAATAAGAATTGATAATGGAAATGTCCCTTCCGGAGTTCATTTAAAAGTTATAACATCTAATTATATAGGATCTGGAAGAGGTCAATTAGGCAGTCCAACTAGCACACTAACTTTAAATAATTCCTCTCAAACATTGGTTTCAAATATAGGTGGTGCATATACCGGAACTGGATTAAATAATGGATATAAACTAACTTACGATCTAGAAGTTTATGATTACAAGTTGTTGGATTTTGATAATTCAGAAACACTTACTATTAGTTTAACCTTAACAGATTTTTAATGAAGACTATTCTCCTAATCACATCAATCCTGATAACATCAGTTTGTTATGGACAAAGAATAAATATAAAAGGAACAAACTGGAATAAAACATTTCAAGCCTCTGACATATCAAATGCAGGAAGTGATTACAATGCTTTTTATGAAAGTAGTTCAAATCAACATAGAATTACATTTACCTCAAAACCAAAAAACAATTACACTAATAATTATGCCATTTTTGCTCTTAGTATCCACAAAGAAGACATCAACTGGCATCCCAATTTAAACTTAGAAGTAAAAAGAACTGGTGGAAGTACAAATGGCCATACCCTTTATTACGGGGACTATTATAGAACAGTAACAAATAATTCTAGTCTTTTTTTATATTCAAGAGGTAATGTGAAAAACATACCCATTCAGTACAAAATTTCCGGTATAAGTGTTTTATTACCTGCTGAAAATTACACAACTAGAATTGTTTATACAATTATGAATTATTAATATTTTTCACTATATTTATACATTGTTACCATGCTGAAAAAATTGTAAACCCTTATTAAAATCTTTTTTATCAGAAGTAACATAAAATTATTAAACCCCCGATTATGCCTATAAAAGTTTTATTTATAGAAAATGATAAAGTTGCTCAAGATTCATTAAAATCTTTACTTCATAATAACTCTGGAATTCAATTTACTATTTCAGATGATTTTTCATTGTTAAATGAACCCTTAGCAAATGATTACACTCATTTAATTTCAGTATTAAAAATAAACAATAGTTCAATTATAGATTTTAAAAATCTTATTTCAATACCTACACTAATTATTTCAGATGAAAATTTAGAAGATAATGCATTTAGTGTTACAAAATCACCTTTATCTTATGATAAATTATTCGGTTTTTTATGTGAAAAAATTATTATCTCAGACAATACTTTAGAAAAATATGCAATGGGAGATCCTGAATTTATGACACAAATGAAAGGACATATTATTGAAGAATTTGAGCAGAATGTTAATGAAATGCCAGTATTAATAAAGAATAAAAACATTGAAGAATTAAAAAGTAAGGTACACCAACTAGTCAGTAAGTTTTCTTTATTAGAAATGGTTTCAACCTATGATCTTTCAAAAGAAATTGATGCCAATATTCTTGAACAACCAGAAAAACAGATTGAGAATACAAAGCAACTTTTGCTTGATGTTGAGATTGCTTTAGCCCAATTAAAATAAAAAACCATGAATTGTATTATTATTGAAGATGATGTTTTTTATATTGAGTTTTTACAAAATTATTGTAAAAAACTAAATATTGAGGTGAAAGCTGTTTACCAGAATTCTGTACTAGCTTTGCAAGAAATAGATCAATTATCTGATTGTGATGTGATTTTTTTGGATATACATATGCCAGATATATCTGGGTTCGACATTTTAAAAAACAAACCTAAATCACATGTAATAATTTTATCTGCTGATGACACCAATGCAATAAAAGCCTTTGATTATAATGTTGTAGACTATTTACAAAAACCTTTTGAGTTTGAACGTTTTATGAGAGCTATAAATAGAGTTAAAGAAAGAATGGCTACTTTAACAAATAACAATTCGGTTCCAGCTCAACCTTCAGCTCCTGTTCCAACCTCAACAGTTGCTAAGAAATTAAATAGTAATTCTATATATGTAAATATTAATAAAAAACTTATAAAATTAAATATTGATGATATAAATGTTATTGAAGCTAAAGGTGATTATGTTTTAATTAAATTAGAAAATTCTGAAAATTTAATAGTTCATTCTACCTTAAAACGAATTAAAGAAAAGTTACCCCAAGATATTTTTTCCCAAGTTCACAGATCGTACATTGTTAACCTTAAAAAGATAGTCGACATTGAAGAGTCTACAATTGTTGTAGATAGAGATGTTATACCAATAAGCAAAAGTAATAGAGCTCCTTTAATGGAGAAATTAGATATAATAAATTAAACAAACCCCCTTATGATAATAAAAATTAAACGTAGTATGCTATGTTATTTTTTATTAGCTGTTTCTTTTATCTATGCACAGACAGATAATAATGAAAATAACCACACCTTAAGAATTGAAATTCCTGAGGTTGCACTTATTAATGTTCAATCTTCATCAAATACAAGTATAAAATTTGGAGGAGGATCAGTTGTAGAAGCTGGACAAGCATTAAAAATTGATGAAACTGACAATAGTATTTGGATCAATTATTCATCAATTGTTGGAACTCAATCTGACCCTTCTAGAAATGTTACTATTCAAGTATCAGAAGGAACTATTCCAAACGGACTTGATTTATTTGTGAAAGCTGAAAAAGATTCTGGATATGGTGGAGGAAAAATGGGTAAGCCTGTTTCAAAAATGCAATTGTTAACTTCAACACCCTTAGATATAGTTACCAAAATTGGAAGTGCTTATACTGGTGTAGGTCCAAATAAAGGGCATAATATTGCTTATACATTAAAACTTAAAGAAGAAGCAGGTTCATATGCTCAATTAAATTTTGATGAAACCACTACTTTAGTTATTAATTACACATTGTCTGACAATTAAAATCATTCTCATAATTATTTATAAAGATCGCATTTCTATGCGATCTTTTTTTTATCCCTTGATAAGTTCCATTCATCGATAGTTAAATGATTCACACCTATTTTTCGTCTTTTTAACTACAATGCCATTGTATCTTTGTACCAACAAATAACAACAATTAATAAAGACAATAAATCCCTTAAAAAATATATTATTATGAAACTTTCAAAATTACTTTTCGCAGCTTTAATCATCTTTTCTTCATCAGCAACTTTCGCTCAAGGTGATACTGAAACAGATGCTCACAACTTAACTATTACAATTCCTGAAGTTGCTCTTTTAGATCTTGAAGCTCCATCAAATAATACGAACGTTTCTTTAGTTGGAACTCATTCAACTGAGGCTGGTGATCCTGTAGCGTTTAACGCAACTAACAATTCTATTTGGCTTAATTACTCTTCTATTATTGGTGGTTCAGCTAAAAGAAATATTACAGTTAAAATTACAAATGGTGACGTACCTAATGGATTATCATTAAAAGTAAAGGCTGGTACAGCTAATACGGCTCTAGGTAAAGGTGACTTTGGAACTCCTGAAGTTGCATCTGTTGTTATAAATAAAACTGATGATACTCAAATTATTTCTAATGTAGGTAGTGTATACACTGGAACTGGAATTAATAAAGGACATAACTTAACTTATTCTTTAGAACAAAGTGGTTCTTATGCAGATTTAAAACACAATGGTGCTGGAGAAACACTTACTATCACTTACACACTGTCTGATGACTAATAAAAATTCATAATAATAAAACATGTAAAAGCTTCTCAGTTTGAGAAGCTTTTTTTATGCATAGAATCTCTATCTGTTAAATAGTTTTATCTGAGAAGATCATTCATCAATAAGCTCAACTTACCATCTAAAAATCAAATAAAAACTTTAAAATTACATTAATTGTTTTAAAGATATTGCAAATATTACATTCATAGGGTGAAATACAATACACCAACAATATTCATATAGTAAAAACATACTTAACCAAAACAAAAGAGTTTCAAATAGACTATCAGTTACTTATACCCTTTTTGATAACTAGCCTCAATTCCTGATTAAAACGGACAACCATCGTTTTAGAAAATTTAATTAACTAAACTCACCTACAGACCTAACACAACCGCCTATGGCTTAATAACTTACAACTAAGCCAGTGATTTTAACATTAAATTTATTGCAATATTTATAATATAAAACTAGAGCAAGTTTTTAAATTTTAACACAGTGATTATTTAGATTTGGACCAAACAGAAAAACTTTAAATTACCCCTTTCTGAAAATAGGAATCAACCCCCATAAATCTAAACAAAAAAAAGCTTTTCAGAACTGAGGAGCTTTTTTTATGCTTTTGAAATAGTAAAATAAAAAGTTGATCCTTTGTTAACTTCACTTTCAACCCAAACATCACCACCATAAAATGATACTATTTTTTTCACCAATGAAAGTCCAATTCCTGTAGATTCTTTTCTAGGAGTTAATGACTGAAATATCTGAAATATTTTTTTGAAGTACTTTTTATCAATTCCTATTCCGTTGTCTTTTACTGAAAAAGTATAAAACTCTTTATCTTCAGTAAAATCAACTTCAATTAAACCTTTTTCTTTTTCAATATATAATGCGGCATTACCTATTAAGTTTTGAAAAACTTGCTGCATTCTTATTTTATTAGCTTGAATAACTGGAAATTTCTTTTTTATGTTAACAGCAACGTTACTTGGAACATATGCAGAATTGATAACATCTTCGAGAGTACTATTTAAATCAACTTCAGTTCTTTCAACGTCATTAGTAATACTTGAATAATTTAAAATTCCAGAAATCAAATTTTCCATCTTTTCAAGAGTTGTATCAATTAAATCGAGATTATTTAAACCTTCTTTACCTAAAACATCTTGATAATCTTCACGCATCCAATTTGCAACCGTAGAAATGTTCCTTAAAGGTGATTTTAAATCGTGTGAAACAATATGAGCATATTCCTGTAATTCTAAATTACTTTGTTCCAAATCAACTAGTAACTTATTACGTTGCTTTTCTACTTTTAACCGCTGTTGAATACTTATAGCACTTTTTAATTGCGATGCTGCCAGATTAGATACATTCACCAAAGTTTCTAAATGTGTTTGGGTAAAATAATTTTTAGAAGAATGTTCAGAATCTATAACTCCTATCACTTTGCCATCTGCAATAATAGGAACTGTAATTTCAGAATATCTTGCTTTATCATCTACTATATATCTTTTGTCTTTGGTGGTATCTGAAATAATTTCTGCCTTACCAGTTTTTGCCACGGAACCAACAATACCTTTTCCAATAGGTATTTTCATATGGTTAATTATTTCTTTCCCTTCAGGGTTTTTAGATCCGTAGGCTGCTATTTGCTCCAGAACGTTATCTTCTTCATTTAAAATATAGATAACACACTCTTCAAACCCAAAAAGCTTGATGGTGTTCTTTGCAATTTCCCAGGTGATTTCACCAATATCAGTTTTACCAATAATTGATCCAATTAAACTATTTATTGCCGCTAACATTGAAGATTCATGGACCTCATTAGTGATATCTTCAATCAATGCAAGTTGATAAGAAAAATTTCCTAAAGAATCCTTTACTGAATTAACTGTTGTTTTTGCTATTAATAATGAATTATCCTTTTTCCGATATCGTTTTACAATATTATAAGTGTCAATCTCCTCATTTTCCATCTGCTTAATTAGACTTCTTGATTTTTCTATATCTTCAGGAAATGATATATCTAATATTGACATATTTAATAACTCTTCCTCTTCAAAACCAACAAAATCGACAAAAGTACTGTTCGCTTTAATAATATTACCTTCTCTAGCTAAAACAATGCCTAATGGAGAATGCTCAACAATTGCGGTTAATTGATTTTTTTGTTCATTAAATATTCGTTCAACTTCTCGTTCATCAGTAATGTCTCTAACAATACCCTGCGCTCCTATTGGTTCTTCATTTTCATTATAAATAATACTTGAATTTATATGAACCAATCTAATTCCTTTATGTTTTGTAGTTACTCTTGCTTCATAATCTGAAAAAGAACCATTTTCAATTAAAGAATAAAAGGATTGCATTGCATACCCATAATCCTCTTTAAAAATAATGGAAGTTACATTTACATGATCCGTAGTTGTGAACCCAAACAATTCAATTGCGGCATCATTCATTTTCTTAATGTTTCCCTCAAGATCCATTAAAACATATGCATCAACCAAATTATCAAAAACACCTTTTATTTCAGACGTTTTTTCATAGATAGATTTTTGTAATTTTTTATTTGCTGTTTTTAACTGGTTAGCAGTTTCAAAAAGGGCAAGCGATTTTTCTTCTAAAATATTTTCTGCAGCTTTTCTTGCAGCTTTTTCACGAGCTAAAGCTCTTTCAAGTATTTCAATTTTATTGGAGTTCATTAAACCTTAGTCACTTTAAATTTAACTTCAGTTCCTTCATCATTTAATTTCTCAAATTGAATAGAAGCTTCTGAATTGAAATGCTCAAATGTTTTTCTCATCAAACCTAAACCAAAACTGTACATAGCTCTGCTCGATTTATAAATCATTACTAAATGATGGTCTGATTTTTCAAGAATTTCAAAAGTTGGCAATTCTGCCAAAGGGTATATTTTTCTAACCTCAATATGAATGTGATTTTCAACAGAAGACAACATCTCAATTGGATCTTTGTAATGATTTATTAAATGTGGGTAATTGGCCTTTAAAACATCAAAGAAATGTTCTGCATAAACTAATAATAATTCATCAATTGTAAGTTTTGTTTTTTCACTTAGTTGCTGTAATAAACTCAACATTTCAGCAAACTCATAAGTTCCAACTGCTGTATAAGCGCCTTTAGAAGGTAAATTAGCTTTGGTTATTATTTCATCAACTACTTCAAGTCCAAATTTACGTTCAACAAGGTCTAAAAATTCGGTAAAAACAATTCCTTTCATTTTTTGAATTTAAGTTTATAATAAAAAACAAGATAATACTTTTAAAGCATTAAACTGCCACAAGTTCACTTTCGCTCCAGTAAGATATAATTCTCGCCATTTTTGCAGCATACTCATTGTATTTCAAAGGCTTAATCATATAGCCAGCAACTCCAATTTTATAACAATCTAATAAATCTTTTTGATGACACGAGGTAGTAAGAATAATTGTGGGAATATATTTTAAAACTTCATCATTTTTTAGAATCGTTAAGAACTCAATACCATTCATTTTGGGCATATTTAAATCGAGTAAAATTATATCTGGCAAATTCTTATTTTCTTTTAAAAATTTTATTCCTTCTTCACCATTTTTAACTTCTGTTATTGAACAATCAACATCTAATTTAGCAATAGTTCTATTAAACTTCATCGCTTCTATGCTATCATCTTCTACTAATAATATTGAAAGTTTCTTTGACATACATTTAGGTAATAAATTCTATCAAAGTTGGTTAAATTATTGACTAATTTTAATTGATTTCGTTAAAATAGATTAATTCATTCGATGAAAGGTAGAAAAGTATCGTTGAATGGAAATCTAAGTATCGTTATTCTTCCGTCAATTTTACCTTAAGTTAGCTAGTCATTTCAAAACATAATATTCCCAATTCATATTATTTTATTAGATTTGATATAAACGAAGTTTTATAAACCCCTTAAAATTAAAACCCTATGAAAGAAAATCATAATTTAGCTTACCTAAAGGAACTATCTGATGGTGATGAAGTTTTCGAGAAAAAATTATTAGACATTTTAAAGGCAGAGCTTCCAGAAGAAATTGAAGAATACCAAAATAAAATTCGTTCTAATTCTTTATCTCTTGTTGCTGAAAACGTACATAAACTTAAACATAAAATTAGTATCTTAGGACTTGAGAAAAGTTATGAAATTGCCTCTAATTATGAGAAAAATTTAAAATTAGATAATTTAGATCTACAAATTGAATTTGAGAAAGTTTTAAATAATATGGTTGAAATTTTAAAAAAGATATAAGCTATGAAGAGTATTATAATTGACGATGAAAAAATGGCAAGAGCCATTATTGGTCAACTTATTTCAGCAAACAAAAATCTAAATTTGGTATCTGAATTTTCAAATGCTATTGAAGCAATAAAATTCTTAAATCAAAATAAGGTAGATTTAATTTTCTTAGATATTCATATGCCTAATTTTACAGGGTTTGACCTTATTCAAACTTTAAAAAACCCACCAAAAGTTATTTTAATTACTTCTGATAAAAACTTTGCGCTAGATGCTTTTGAATATGAATGTATTGTAGATTATATTGTAAAACCAATTACTCCTGAACGTTTTAACAAAGCTGTTCAAAAAGCAATGTCTGTCTCTTCTTCAAATGGAGTTACTAAGAAATCTACAGAAAATGAAACAGGTAAAGAATTATATGTAAATATAGACAGACGATTGATAAAAATTAATTTTGAATCTATTAAGTTGGTAGAAGCCAAAGGAGATTATATTTTAATTAAAACGGAAGGAAAAAATTATACCGTTCATTCTACAATGAAAAAAATCGAAGAAAAACTTCCAGATGATTTATTCTTAAAAATACATCGATCCTATATTATTAACACTAAAAAAATAATTGATATTGAAGATAACAGTGTTTTAATTGATAACGACGTAATACCTGTTAGCAGGTCTAACAGACCTGAATTAATTAAGCGCCTTAATTTATTGTAAAAACAGCTTAACGAACAAAAATTACCATTTAACTACACTAATTATTAGCTAAGCGAAAATATCATTTAGCAGCTAGTTGTTAATCTATTTTTGGACTCAAATGATAAATCCAAATGTTATGATTAACAAAATTACTTTGAACCATATTCTTGTTTTTTTCGCAATAATTCAAATAGGACATTCTCAAAATCAGGAGACTTTAATCACTGCGAAAGGCAGCTGGGTATCATTAATAAAATTAGACAATTTCGATCCAAATGATGATCAGCAATCAAATGCAGACACAGATTTGATTGGAAATTCTAACTATGCAATGTTAGAAACTCAAAAAGAAACTATCACTTTTTCCGATGGAATTACAGACGATTCCTATTACTTTAGAGTTCGCCTAGGAGAAAGTAACCCTTCAACTTCTTTTTATTTAGGTGTTGATGTTACTGGTGATTTAATTGCAGATTTATTTGTTGAAGCGAATATGAAAAGTAAACCCGCTTTTGTATCATTTCATTTAAGAGATTATTCTCAAACCGGTCTTTCCCCTTCTCAAACCTCTTGGTTAAATGGGGTAAAAAACAATGAAGCTACCCTAACTAGTAGAAATGCAAACATAACTTCGTATACTTCTGGAACAGATTTAGATGGAGGAAATAGTGGTGAAGACTATTGGATTGAATTTGGCTTTACTGAAAATAGCGTTCAAGCTTACGTATTAGATAATTTTAATATTTCAATTACAGGAGATTCTTTGATTGCTTTGTATGGTTTTACTTCAACCAGCCAAACATCTAACGGAGATGTTGGTGGAGTAAATGATAGTATTTCAGGTGAATTAGATAAAACCTGGGAAGAATTAGGTGTTATCATAAACGGAAGCTTAAATAATTTGACTTCAGGAGAAATAATAACTCCTACTGTTAACCCATCTACAACCACAACTACAAGTCCTACAATCACCGGAACTTGGGGAGGGAAAATGCTTGGAGATGACAATTTATCTGTAACGGTAAATGGAACAATTTACACCACTGGAAACGGTTTAATTATTGAAAA
>Ga0193953_1000193_pt1 | contig 34191 bp, 19 predicted proteins | sample BB_4_MG_FD_140325 | JGI IMG/M metagenome (GOLD analysis project Ga0193953, IMG submission 140325) | Microbial mat bacterial communities from the Broadkill River, Lewes, Delaware, United States - BB_4_MG | ecosystem: Environmental > Aquatic > Freshwater > River > Microbial mats | place: USA...
AATGCAAAAGCTGTAGAACTTTACAATGCTAAAAACAAAAAAGATTTAATTGAGAATATAAGTAACGTATTTACAGCAAAATCTGGCACAGAGCTTCGTAAATTAATAATAGATATTTTATGTGGAGCAAAAGAAACAGAAATTGAATCTGTTAACAAAACTTTAGATGGTAAAGAGTTTAATGTAATTATAAAATTTAATTTAATTGAAACATCTAAAGGAGAGTTAAACCGTGTAATAATATCACTAGAAAACATCACCAAAAAAATAGAAGCACAAAAAGCCTTAATAACTAGTGAAAAGAAGTATAAAGAATCTGAAATTATTGGAAAAATTGGAAGTTGGTTCTACGATTTTAAAACCAAAAAAATTGAATGTTCAAATGAAATTTTTAGAATCCTTGAGCTAACACCTAGCAGAGAAAAAGTAAACATAGATTTTTTTCTTTCTTTTATACATCCAGAAGATAGACAAAAAGTAATTAATTATAATTTAAAATATTTATTAGATAATGTAAATCAAAATTTAAGGTATCGAATTATTACAAAAAATAATAACCTTAAATATATTTTTGAAAAAAGAAGTGTCAATATTGAAAATAATAAGATTTCAAGAATTATTGGTATTACTCAAGATATAAGTGAAAATATAATTTTTGAACAAAAACTAAACACAACAAAAAACCTACTTTCTAATACAATAGCAAGTATTAAAGATGGGTTTATAATTTTAGATAAAAATTCTAATTATATATATGCAAATAATCAAGCAGCTAACTTATTTGGTAAATCAGCTAATGATCTAATTGGAAAAAATATCTGGAGTGAATTTCCAGAAAAAGAAGGCAGTCCTTTTTATGATGAATACCAGCTCGCATTAAAAACAAAAACAACAGTAAATTTTGAAAGCTATTTTGCACCTTGGAAAAAGTGGTTTGAGTATAGAATTATTCCATCTGCAAATGAAATGCTAATTATTTTTCACGAAATTACCGATAAAAAGAAATATGAAAACAAAATAAAAGAAGCCTATAATATTATAAATAAAAGTCCTTCAATTGCTATATTATGTAAAAACGAATTTAATTTCCCTGTACTATTTGCTTCAGAAAATTCTCAAAATTTATTTGGCTATACACAAGATGACTTTTTATCTGGAAAATTAAATGTACATGAATTAGTCTATCCAGAAGATTTAGATGTAATTAGAGCTACAATATTTAAAAAAATAAAGGAAAATAAAGCAATAGGATTTAAAGCAAAACCCTTTAGAATTGTTACAAAAGACGCAACAATTAAATGGATTGATGCAAGGTTTGATTTTACCAAAGACACAAACAACAAAATAACTTCTATTCAAGCAATTGTAGAAGATATTACCGAGAAAAAAAGAACCCAAGATTTGTTTTATGAAAGTAATCAAAGATTGCAAAATCAATTTGAAAACACTCCCTTAGCATCAATTATTTGGGATGTAGATTTTAAGGTAATTAAATGGAATAACTCTGCCGAAAGAATTTTTGAATTTACTGCAAAAGAAGCTATTGGAAAGCATATAAAAGAATTAATTATTCCCAAAAATCTACATTCAGAAATTGATAAAATATGGGAAAATTTACTAAAACAAAGAGGTGGATTTAGAAATACCTATAAAAATATTACAAAAAGTGGAAAAGAAATTATTTGTAATTGGTATAATGTAACTTTAAAAAACAGTGAAGGTATTGTAACTGGTGTAGCTTCTTTAGGAAATGATATTACAGAAACTATAAATTCAAAAAAATTATTAGAAAGATCCGAGAAAAAGTATCGTGATATTTTCGAGAAATCAATAGATGCTGTATTCATTATTAAAGACGGTGTTTTTACTGATTGTAATGAAGCCTCCTTAAAAATATTTGACTATCCTAATAAAAAATCTTTGTTCAAATTACATCCTTCTGAAATTTCTCCTAAAGAACAGCCAGATGGTGAAAATTCATTTGAAAAATCTGAAAAATTAATGAAGATTGCCTTAGAAAAAGGAAGTACAAGGTTTAGATGGTATCATAAAACCAAAAAAGGACATGTTTTTCCAGCCGAGGTTTCGTTAACTAAAATTGAAGAAAATGATAATAAAATTAGAATTCACGCTGTAGTTAGAGATATTACAGAGCGAGTAAAAAAAGAAGAATTAGAAAATGTTCTATACAATATTTCTAAAGCAGCTTTAACCATAGACGATTTTAACGAATTTAGCACATTTATAAAAAATCAATTACATAAAATTATAGATACTACCAACTTTTATATTGCACTATATAACAAAGAAACTGATTTAATAAGCTTGCCTTTTGTTGTAGATGAAAAAGATGATACAGAAGTATTTTCTGCACAAAAATCTTTGACTGGACATGTTATAAAAACAGCAAAACCGTTATTGGTTAATACTAAAAGTCATAACACTCTAATTAAAAATGGAATTGTTGATTTAATTGGTAAACCAACAAAAACCTGGGCAGGTGTGCCGCTAAAATCGCAAACCGAAGTGTTTGGAGCCATAGTTATTCAAAGCTATAAAGATACTGAAGCTTACAACTTAAATGATTTACAATTATTAGAATTTGTTGCAAATCAGATTAGTATTGCAATTCAAAAAAAGAATACCGCAAGCGATCTTAAAAAAGCACTTCAAAAAGCTCAAGAATCAGACAGATTAAAATCTGCATTCTTAGCAAACATGAGTCATGAAATTAGAACTCCTATGAATGGCATCATCGGTTTCTCAGAATTATTTTCAGATCCAAATTTACCAGAAAATGTTCGAAAAGAATATGCTAAAATTGTAATAAATAATAGTAAACAATTACTTTCAATTGTAAACGATATTTTGGATATTTCAAAAATTGAAGCTGGTGTTGTACAACTTAGTTATAATAAAGTAAATGTAAATAAGCTATTAGATAGCCTCTGTGCATTCTATAATCCAATTGCACAAAATAACAACTTAATTTTAACCTGTGTAAAAGGATTAGCGGATGATGATTGTTACATTGAAATAGATAAAACAAAATTACATCAAATACTAACAAATTTATTATCAAACGCATTTAAATTTACCGATAAAGGAAGTGTAGAAATTGGTTATCAAATAAAAAAAATGAATCTAGAGTTTTATGTAAAAGATACAGGAATTGGTATCGATTATAAATTACATAGTACAATTTTTGAAAGATTTATTCAAGGAGATTTAGATTTAAATAAACAAAAAAAGGGTACCGGTTTAGGATTGGCAATATCTAAAAAATTTGTTGAACTCTTTAATGGAGAAATTTGGTTAGAGTCTAATAATAAAGGAACTAAAGTAGTTTTTACTATTCCTTATAAGAAAGTTAAAAAAACCATTAGTAATATGAATATTGAAAAGGATATATCTAAGATAAATACACCTAAAAGCAAACAAATTACTTTATTAGTAGCAGAAGACGAAGAGTACAATATGCTTTATATTAATGAGCTATTCTCTAATTCTGGATATAAAATTATTGAAGCTAATAATGGTGCTGAGGCAATTGAATTAGCTATGGCAAACCCAGAAATTGATATGATATTTATGGATATAAAAATGCCTTTAATAAATGGAAACGAAGCCATGCTTAAAATTAAAGCCGAAAAACCTAACTTACCAATAATTGCACTTTCTGCCTTTGCAATGGAATCTGATATAGAAAATGCTTTAAATAAAGGATTTGATGCCTACCTTACCAAACCTATTGATAGAAAAAAAATATTTAAATTAGTACAACGCTATTCAAATCAAATAAATTAACAAACTATAATAGTTATAACTTCTAAACTTCTTTCTAAAAACACTCTAAAACAATTTAAATTTAGAATAATTCTAAATAAATAGTTAATTTAGCTTTAAGTTTAAATGAAATGGCTATTAAGAAACATACTCTAAACCCAGAAAAATGGGTAGCATTATATGCAGATTATCTGTTTAACTATACTATTAGCCGAATTAATAACCACGATCAAGCTAAAGACTTAGTTCAAGACACATTTTTTGCAGCATTAAATGCTATAGATAATTTTCAAGGAAAAGCAAGTGAACGCACATGGCTAATCTCTATATTGAAAAGAAAAATTATTGATTATTATCGAAAAATAAACTCCGCAAAAGGCAAAGCTGAAGTTAAAATGAATTTTTATTCAGATGGCGAACACGAAGGTGACTGGATTGAAGAAAGAGTGCCTTCAAATTGGAATGCTGAAGTAGAAAAAAATATAGAAAACGAAGAGTTAACTATTGCATTAGAAAAATGTATTAACAACTTACCAGAAAAATACGCCATGGTCTTTAGAATGAAAACCATACAACAATTTGAAACTGAAGAAATATGTAAGGAATTAGAAATAACCTCGTCAAATCTATGGGTAATTATACATAGAGCGCGTACTCAATTGAGAAAATGTATGGAAGATAATTGGTTTAAAAAATAACTCATATACTTAATGAAATTAACTTGCAACCAAGCGACATCAATTTGCGATAAAAGTCAGTATAAAGAAGCAACTTTTTGGGAATTATTAAAGGTAAAAATACATCTTTTTTTATGTAAAAGGTGTGGAAAGTATGCCAAACAAAATAACATTATGTCTAAATGTTATAAAATACAGCGTTCAGCTGAGTGCTCAAAAAAAGATTGTTTATGTGATGAAGAAAAAAGAACTATGGAAAATAACTTAATAGAAAAACTATAGTATATTTTCTCCAAATTAAATTAGCTAAAACCGCTATTTTACCAACGAAAGTTGAATTCGTTTTCTTACAACATCTACCTCTAACACTTTTACAATTATTTGTTGATTTAAAATAACAATCGAACTAACATCACTCACAAATTTATCCGATAAATTTGAAACATGTATTAAACCACTTTCTTTAATTCCAATATCAACAAAACAACCAAAATTTGTAATATTATTTACTATTCCCGGAAGCAACTGACCTTCGTGTAAATCGGTTATGGTTCTAATATTTTGGTTAAACGTAAAAACTTTAGCTTTTTCACGAGGATCTAATCCTGGTTTTTCTAATTCAGATAAAATATCTTTTAAGGTTAGAATTCCAACTGTTTTTGTACAGTATTTTTCTAATTTTATTTTTTGAAGCAATTCTTTATTCCCAATTAAATCGGCAACAGTACAACCTTCATCTTTTGCCATTTTTTCTACAATAACATAGCTTTCTGGATGTACGGCAGAATCATCTAATGGATTTTTAGGATTTTTAATTCGTAAAAAACCTGCACCTTGTTCAAAAGCTTTGTTTCCTAAACGAGCTACTTTTTTAATATCGTTTCTTGATGTAAATGCACCATTTTCATCTCTATACTTAACAATATTTTCGGCCAATTTTGGCCCAATACCCGAAACGTAACTTAACAAAGAAACACTTGCAGTATTTATATTTACACCAACAGAATTTACACAACTTTCTACAACAGTATCTAACGATGTTTTTAATTTAGCTTGATCAACATCGTGCTGATATTGCCCAACTCCAATAGATTTTGCATCAATTTTAACCAGTTCTGCCAAAGGATCAGCTAATCTTCTTCCTATAGATACAGCACCGCGTACTGTAACATCATAATTTGGAAACTCATCTCTTGCAATTTTAGAAGCCGAATAAATACTTGCTCCTGCTTCACTTACCACAAAAACCTCTACATCTTTATTAAATCGCATTTTACGAATTAAATGTTCTGTCTCACGTGAGGCTGTTCCATTTCCTATGGCAATTGCTTCAATTTTATAAGCATCAACCAATGAATTAATCTTTTTTATTGCTCCAATAGAATCGTTTTTTGGAGCGTGCGGATAAATAGTTTCGTTATATTCTAAACCTCCTTGAGCATTTAAACAAACCACTTTACAACCTGTTCTAAAACCTGGGTCAATAGCCAAAATTGTTTTTTCACCTAATGGAGAACCCAATAAAAGTTGTTTTAAATTTTTGGCAAATACTTGTATAGCACTATCGTCTGCTTTTTCTTTAGCAAAACTCAATGCCTCATTAGTTAAAGAAGGTAACAATAAACGCTTATAACAATCTTCAATTGCCAAACTAATTTGCGCACTACACTCATTATTTGAACGAATAATTCTAGCTTCCATTTTAGACAAAGCGCGCTCGTTATCTATTTCAATTTTTATACGAATAAAACCTTCTTTTTCGGCTCTTAAAATTGCTAACAAACGATGCGAAGGAATTCTATTTAAATGCTCCGACCAATCAAAATAATCTCTAAATTTTTGTGCTTTTTCATCGTCTTTTTTTGCTTTTACAACTTTGGTGTTTATTGTTGCAAATTTCTCTAATTGATAACGAACATTATTTCTAATATCTGTTCGTTCATTAATCCATTCAGCAATAATAAAACGTGCACCTTCTAAAGCAGTTTCAATTGTTTCAACTTCTTTATTAATATATTTTGAAGCAGTATATTCCAAATCGTTCACACGCTGACTCATTATCATTTTAGCCAACGGTTCCAAACCATTTTTACGAGCAGTTTCAGCCTTTGTCTTGCGTTTTTTCTTAAAAGGCAGATAAATATCTTCTAAAACTGTTAAATCGGTTGTAGCCTCAATTTTTTGTTTTAATTCTGCAGTTAAAACCTCTTGTTCTTCTAATGCTTTTAAAATGGTTACTTTTCGTTTTTCTAGTTCTTCAAACTGTGATTTAAATTTAACAATTTCACCAATTTCAACTTCATCTAAATTACCTGTTCTTTCTTTTCTATATCTTGAAATAAAAGGAACTGTGCAATCTTCATTTAATAACTGAACGGTGTTTTCAATTCCTTTAATAGGAAGATTTGTTTTATTTTGAATGAAGTTTAATAATTGCATTTTTTTATTCTTAATATGAAATTTACAAAAAACCCCGAAACAAGTTCAGGGTTTAAATTTTATTTTTAACTTGTATGTTAACTTATTTGCTCCCCATTTTTTACCGAATCTTTTTCTGGTTCAATAAACGCTAATTTTCCATCAGGAGTATCAGTCATTAGGATCATTCCTTGGCTTTCAACACCACGTAATTTTCTTGGTGCTAAATTCACTAAAACTGTTACTTTTTGTCCAATAATTTCTTCTGGTTTAAAACTTTCTGCAATACCAGAAACTATTGTTCTAACATCAATACCAACATCAACTTTAAGTTGTAATAATTTTTTAGTTTTTGGTACTTTTACGGCTTCAATAATAGTTCCTACACGCATATCAAGTTTTGTAAAATCATCAAACTCAATAGTTTCTTTTTGTGGTTCTACAACTTTATTTTCAGCTTCATTAGCGACTTTTGTTGCTTCTAATTTATCTAATTGGGCTTGAATTTCGGCATCTTCAATTTTAGCAAATAATAATGTTGCTTTTCCTATTTTATGATTTGCAGGAATTAATTCGTCTTTCTCTTCAACATCATTCCATTTTAAAAAGTCATTGCGAGACTCATTTTTTTGAGTTGTGGCAATCTCATTCTTAGAGGAGATTACTTCGTCACTTTGCTCCTCGTAATGACGTAAGTTCAAAATCCCTTTTAATTTTGCAGCAGTAAATGGTAAAAATGGCTCTGCAACAACCGATAAGGCAGCAGCAATTTGCAATGCTACATACATAATAGTTTTTACACGTTCTGGGTCAGTTTTTACTTGTTTCCATGGTTCTTCATCTGCCAAATATTTATTTCCTAAACGCGCTAAATTCATTAATTCTTGAGAGGCTTCTCTAAAACGGTAACGCTCAATAGAATTTGCAATAATTCCAGGAAATTTTTGAAGCTTTTCTAATATTTCATTATCAACATCAGAAAATTCATTAGGTTCTGGAACAACACCTTCATAATATTTATTTGTAAGTACTACTACCCTATTGATAAAATTCCCAAAAATGGCAACCAATTCGTTGTTATTTCTAGCTTGAAAATCTTTCCAAGTAAAATCGTTATCCTTTGTTTCGGGAGCATTTGCTGTTAATGCGTAACGCAACACATCTTGCTGTTCTGGAAAATCTTCTAAATATTCGTGTAACCAAACCGCCCAATTTTTTGAAGTTGAAATTTTATCGCCTTCTAAATTTAAAAACTCGTTTGCAGGCACATTTTCAGGTAAAATATAACTTCCTTCGGCCTTTAACATTGCTGGAAAAATAATACAGTGAAAAACAATATTATCCTTTCCTATAAAGTGGATTAGCTTGGTATCTTTATCTTTCCAATATGGTTCCCAATCTTTTCCTTCGCGTGCTGCCCATTCTTTGGTTGATGAAATATAACCTATAGGTGCATCAAACCAAACGTACAGTACTTTTCCTTCTCCACCTTCTACAGGAACTGGAATTCCCCAATCCAAATCACGTGTTACTGCTCTTGGTTTTAAACCATCATCTAACCACGATTTCACTTGTCCTAACACGTTCGTTTTCCAATCGTTTTTATGACCTTCAACAATCCATTCGCGCAACCATTTTTCATATTTATCTAATGGTAAATACCAGTGTTTTGTTACTTTGGTTGTTGGTACATTTCCTGTAATTGCCGATTTTGGATTTATTAAATCTGTTGCATTATGACTTGTTCCACATTTTTCACATTGATCGCCATAACTTTCATCATTTCCACATTTTGGACAGGTTCCAACTACAAATCTATCTGCTAAGAACTGATTCGCTTCTGCATCATATAATTGTTCTGTAGCTTCTTCAATAAACTTACCTTCATCATATAATTTCTTAAAAAACTCTGAAGCGGTATTGTGATGTATTTTTGCTGAAGTTCTTGAATAGTTATCAAAAGAAATTCCAAAATCACTAAACGATTGCTTAATAATTGCGTGGTATTTATCTACAATATCTTGTGGAGAAACACCTTCTTTTTTCGCTTTTAACGTAATTGGCACACCGTGCTCGTCCGATCCACATATATATAACACATCGTTTCCTGTGTTACGTAAATAACGTGCGTAAATATCAGCTGGCACATACACACCTGCTAAATGCCCAATATGAACGGGTCCGTTGGTGTAAGGTAAAGCGGCTGTAATAGTATATCTTTTTGAATTGCTCATCAACATAAATTTTGAAAGTGCAAAAATACGGATTGTTTGTTAGAAAAATGAAAAGTTGTTTGGGTTTTCGTAGTTTACAATACAATTTAAAAAGAAAAAAAATAAACTTACTATAGATTTACTTCAATTTTGAAATTGAAACAGCATAGGTTTTGAAGAAATTTAGTTTTCTAAAATTGATTTATAAAGAATTGCTAATTTTTCAACAAATGATAAACAATCTAAAAACTAAATGGATTTTTGACTATTCTAAGGTTGTAATTATTCAAACAACAATGCCTTTAAATGTATAAGAAACCTTAACCTCTTTGAAATAATGTTTGTTTGGTGATGGTATTTCTTATACAATTTAAAATTAAGTACTATATTAAACCTAAACGAAGCATCTTATATTTTATTAAATATTGAGATGCTTCGTTTAATATGAATTATATTAAGTATTACTTAATTTGTAAGGTTTTTAAAATAGCTTCTAGTTCAAACATATAATCACGTTTATTAATTGATGGAGCAAAGGTTAAACCTTCAACAATAACCAATCTATTATTTGGTTTGTCTACAACGGTATAACTTAAAAAAGGACCTGCCATATAAACATTTTTAACTTCCCATTTTCCACGTGTTTCAAAAGCTTTTTTCCCGTCTAATTCTACTTCAAATATATGTGGCGAATAAACTTCTTCAGTCATCATATAAGAATCTTCGATTTGACCGGGTATGTTCTTTTTTCCAAAAGCATTTCGTATGGCAACAATATTATTTCCTTTTTCATCATCTTCAGAAGTAATAGGAACTGTATAAGCAATTAACTCCATACTGTTATCTCCATTTAAGTGATAGCGATACCAAACAAATTCACCATTATCTTCAACTTTTCGATAATTTCTTGGAATTTTAAGAGAATATCCTTGTTTTTCAAAAGTTTCAATTTTTGTTGGATCCCAGAACTTTTTTAGAATACTACTTTGAACAGATTCTAAATCTGCATTTTTATAAATTTCTACAATTTTTTTACTATTCTTTTGAATTTCAGCAATTAATGCTTCTTTATCTTTTCCAGTAATAGTAATAATTTTTTGAGGTGCAGCATAAACATTTGAACTTACTGAGAAAGAAGTTTCATCACTAATACCAACATTTAAAACACTTCTGGTTGCTCTAAACATACTACTAAAACTTTCTGGTGGTACTTGGGTAACCTCAAATTGAGATTCGGGTTGTGGTAAGCCTAAAACAGGTTCTGCAATAATCTTACGAAGTTCATCTCCCAATGCTCCTTGCCATTCACTGTTTTTCATAACCACCAATAAATGATTAATTCTACCATTTGCTTCTTTATATACTTTTTTTGAATCTCCAGATTCACAAGAAATAAAGAATGCTGTAATTACAAGTAATAAGCTAATTTTTTTCATTTTTATAAGTGTTTTTTCTTATTATTTTTGATTAATTTTCAAGTATTTACTTTTATGAAAATAGTAAAAAATACATCAAATTTTGAAAATTTTTAATTTGGTTCCTGGTTTCAAACTTTTAACACTCCAAATATTGTTCCACTCTTTAATATTTTGAACAGAAACATTTGCATATTTTTGAGCAATTAGCCATAATGAATCTCCCGACTTCACGGTATAAATCTCGTGCTCACCAGTTGGAAGTGCTTTTGTTACTTTTTCTTTTGGTTTTGAACTTGCAACTGTATTAAATTTTCTTGGGTAGATTGTTAAACGCTGTCCAATTTTTAAACGTGTAGAACGCATATTGTTCCAGCGTTTAATACTGCTAATAGAAACTCCAAATTTAGTTGCAATTTTCCCTAAATAATCACCACTTCTAACTCTATAAACAGTTCTTGAATTTTCTTCAACATATTTGGGTAACGGTTTTTCTCTTTTGGCTTCTTCAACATCGGCAAAAGCATAAATTTCCTTTTCGTTACTTAAAAATTTACCAATATCTTTTACCGGTAAAGTAAGCGTATAATTTCTGTCTTTTATATAAGGAACAATGTCTAATTTATATTGTGGATTTAAAAATTGAAGCACTTCAATATCAACATTTAATGTTTCGTAAAGTTGTTCAAAAGTCAACTGTCTTTTTACTTGAACGGTATCCGTTTCAAAATAAGCGAGTGTGTTTTCTCTGGCTTTTATATTGTGCTCGTTTGCGTATTCAAAAATATATAAAGTAGCATAAAAAGCAGGTACGTAATTGGCTGTTTCTCTTGGTAAATTATGTCTAATATTCCAATAATTTGTACTTCCTCCAGAACGTCTAATTGCTTTGCTAACATTTCCTGGACCGGAATTGTAAGCTGCTAAAGCTAAATCCCAATCGCCAAATATTTTGTACAAACTTGCTAAATATTTACAAGCTGCTTCTGTTGCTTTGTAAGGATCTGAACGCTCATCTACATAAGAACTTACCTTTAAATCGAATTGCTTTCCAGTTTGGTACATGAACTGCCACAAGCCAGTTGCGCCAACTCTAGAACGCGCTCTTGGTTTTAAAGCAGATTCTACAATTGCCAAATATTTTACTTCTAAAGGAACATCATATTTATCTAATTGTTCTTCAAATAATGGAAAATAAAATCGCGCTTTTTCCATTAAGTTAGAGAAAGATGATTTTCTTCGTTTTAAATAGGTTTTAATTATTTGTTCTAATTGCGGATTGTATTCTATATGAAAAGGGGTTTTACTATTTAAAAGTTCTAACCTTTCTTTTAGTAAAGCTGTAGGCAGTTCTTCTAATTCGGTTATTAAAATTTCATCATCTCTTAATACATATTGAATAGTATCATAGAGTGGAGATTTTATCAATTCATTTAACCATAAACTATCTATTAAAGTGGCTTCTCTGTGTTCTTTAAAACCTAATGAGTCTGTTTTTTTAAGTAATAATGTATCACTATTAGAAAATAGTACTTTAGTATCCTCTATAGATTCAAGTTTTATAGTGTCAGATTTTATTTGTGAAAACCCGACACTATAAAGCAGTAAAAATGTAATATTTAATAGATGCTTCATTAAATTTTTATTCCTTTAAAAGTTTAGATATTTCGTCTAAATTAGGTGCTAAAATAATTTCAATTCTTCTGTTCTTTGCTTTTCCTTCTGAAGAACTATTATCGCTGATTGGCACAAATTCACTTCTACCAGCTGCCGTAATTTGAGTTGGATCTACTCCTTTGGTTTTTAAAATTCTTACAATTGCGGTTGCTCTTTTTACTGATAGATCCCAGTTGTCAATTAATGTTGTACCTCTGTATGGAACATTGTCTGTATGCCCTTCTATAAGTACATTTATATCTGGATTTTTAGATAAAACACCTGCCAATTGCTCTACTGCATTTTTCCCTTCTGCACCAACAGCCCAGCTTCCAGAGTTAAATAATAATTTGTTTTCCATAGAAACGTAAATTTTTCCATTTTTATGAACCACTGTTAACCCTTTTCCTTCAAAATCGTGCAAAGCACTTGAAATTGCATTTTTTAATTGCTGCATTTGTGCTTCTTTAGCATCAATTAAAGCTCTTAATTCATCAATTTCTTTAGAGCGTTTGTCCAATTCAAATTGAAGTTTTTCTAAACGTTCATTTTCCAGAAACAGTTTTCGTTCTTTTTCTTCTAATTGAACTAATAAATCTTGATTGGTTTTAGATTGCTCTGCTAATTTTTTTGAACTTTGAGTTGCTAAAGCAGCATATGATTCGTCTAAATTTTTATACTTTTTTTGAAGTGATGCAAATTCATTATCCAACAATTTTTTTTCATTTTTTAATGCATCATATTTATTGCTAAGCATTGCTAAATCTGCTTCTAATTCTTTTTTGGCAGTTAATAATGCATCCTTTTCTTTAATTAATTCTGAATTAGAACTGCGTAATTTATTAAATTTTGTTTCTAATTCTTGATATACTTTTTTTGAAACACATGAATTTAATGTGACTGCTACTACTAATAAAACTGCTACTTTTTTAAACATTATCTTATTTTTTTAATTTTTTATGATTCAATTTCTACAACAATCGGACAATGGTCTGAATGTTTTGCTTCTGGCAAAATATATGCCCTTTTAATACTATCTTTCATTGGCTCACTTACCATATGATAATCAATTCTCCAACCTTTATTGTTATTTCTAGCATTTGCTCTATAACTCCACCAACTATAATGATGTGGTTCTTTGTTTAAATACCTAAAAGAATCTATAAACCCACTGTCTATAAAATTACCTATCCATTCACGTTCAACAGGTAAAAAACCTGAAACGCCTTTCATTTTTGGATTGTGGATATCGATTTCTTCGTGACAAATATTGTAATCGCCACAAATAATTATATTCGGAATTTCTTGTGTTAAATTATTCACATATTCTTGAAATTCAGCCATATAATTCAATTTAAAATCTAAACGAGTATCATTTGTACCCGAAGGTAAATACAAACTCATAACCGAAAATTCATCAAAATCAATCCGTAAATTTCTACCTTCAAAATCCATAGATTCTATACCCGTACCATATTCTACATGGTTTGGTTTGTGTTTAGATAAAATTGCCACACTACTATAACCTTTTTTTTCCGCAGAAAACCAATAATGATAGGGATATCCAGCATTTTCAAACAATTCTAAATCTAATTGTTCTTTATGTGCTTTTGTTTCTTGAATACAAACAACATCTGGATTTGCAGCTTCTAGCCACTCTATAAATCCTTTTTTTAATGCGGCTCTAATTCCGTTTACGTTATATGATATTATTTTCATTTAAAATATATAATTGTTTATTTTTTTAAATATGCATCTCTTAATTTTCTTCGCATTACCTTGTTAGATGCTGTTCTAGGTAAAAGTGCAATTTTCACTAAATTGGTTAATTTAAATAATGGATTCAACTGATTTTTAATGCTATTTTTAGCTTGTTTAAAGCACTCTTCATCACTTAATTCTGAAGGATTTTCAACATAATAAACCACCAATTCACTTGGACCACCACCTTTTGGAGCAACTGCAATAGCAGCGGACTCTTTTATAAACGTTAAAGCATTTAGTACAGTTTCAATTTGAATGGAACTCACTTTTATTCCGCCTAAATTCATAGCATCATCAACCCTACCTTGCATTTTATAATAACCGTTTTCCAATTGTTCTAATTGGTCGCCGTGTCTTCGCAATAAATTACCTTCATATTTAGGAGTGTTTTTATAATATACATCAAAATGATTACTATTAAGTAACGTAGTTGACAAACCCATTATTGGCGGAATTAGAAATAACTCTCCTTTTTTAGATTTATTGTTAGTTTCATCTAGTAAAATAAATTCGCCACCCAAAGCCTGACTAGAAAAAGCACTTGCAATATTTGGTTGAACCACAGTACTTGTTACATAACCTCCGCCTATTTCTGTACCTCCACAATACTCTATAACAGGCTTATTATTAGCTAACCGCATAAGATATTTCATTTCTGATGGATTTGAAACTTCACCTGTAGAACTATAGCATTTTATAGTTTCCCAATTAAATTGTTCCATACATTTAGAACTTTGCCAATACTTTACAAAACTTGGAATTACGCCCAACATAGTAACTTTTGCATCTTGAACAAATTCACCAAAATCAGCATCTGTTGGTGCTCCATAATACAAAGCAATGGCTGCTTTATTTATTAATGTAGCAAAAACCAACCAAGGTCCCATCATCCAGCCTAAATTTGTTGGCCAACAAACAACATCGTTTTTTTGAATATTTTGATGATAATAACCATCACTTGCACATTTTATTGGGGTTGTATGTGTCCACGGAATTGCTTTTGGCGCTCCAGTTGTTCCTGAAGAAAATAACACTGTAATTATATCTTCTGGATTCTGAATCTCAGTATTAAAATCTGTTTTTGAACTTAAAAATGTATTCCAAAAAACATCATGTTTTCTTAAATTACAATTTGCTTTTGAAGTTTTTATAACAATTGCTTTTGGCGCATTTGCATCCACATTTTTTTTAAAAAGAGGAAACTCTTTTTCGCCTTTTTTTAATACATCTTGTGTAAAAATTACTTTAGGTGAAGTTATTTTTAAGCGAATCTCAATTTCATTTGGCGTAAAACTATCGGCAATTGTAACAATGGGCATTCCTGCTTTAATACTGGCTAAATAAATAGCAACGGCTTCCAAAGTCATTGGCATATTAATAGCAATTTTATCGCCAACTTTGAGCCCTAAATCGTATAATCCATTTGCAATTTGGTTTACTAAATTTAACAGTTCCTTTTGTGTAACTTTTTGAAGTGATTCTCCTTCTTTTTGAAAAATAACAGCCGTTGCACTATCTTCATTTTGAAAACAAGAGTCAACTATATTTAATTTGGAATTTTTTAACCATTGTGCATTTTCAATTCCTTTTGAAGTATCTACAATGGTGGTATAATTTTCGGCTAAATTAATTTCTAAATTTTTAACTGTAGCTTTCCAAAAATCTTCTTTTTTTAAGACCGACCATTTCCAAAAATCTAAATATTTATTAAAACCATATTGTTGCATCATTTTATAAATGTTGCTACTTTCAATTATCTCTTTTGAAGGTTTCCAATCGGTGTTGTCCATAATTATACTTAAAATTCAGGGTCGTCATCTATAGAGTTATTAATATTCTCTTCAGTTTCCTCAGTTTTTGAGCAATCAATTTCGATACTTAAATTTTCAGGTTTATCAAACTCTCCCATACTAACATTTAGTTGTGGATCTGCATATAATTTTTTATAATACAATGCCCATATTGGCAATGCCATTGTTGCTCCTTGCCCAAAAGTTATACCTGCAAAATGTGTTGCTCTATCTTCTCCACCAACCCAAACTCCTGTTGCTAAATTAGGTACAATTCCCATAAACCAACCATCTGATTGATTTTGAGTTGTTCCAGTTTTACCAGCAATTGGATTTGTAAATTGATATGGATATCCTGTAGCAACATCTTGTGGATATTTTGCCCATTTGCTACGTAAACGAATTCCAGAACCTGACTGAGTTACACCTTCTAATAAATTTATAATTACATAAGCAGACTCTTCACTTAAAACTTCTTTAGAATTTGGTGTAAATTGTTCCAAAACAGTACCGTTTTTATCTTCAATTTTTAAAATCATCATAGGTTCAACACGTAGTCCTTTGTTTGCAAAAGTAGCATAAGCTCCAACCATTTCGTACAACGATAAATCTACTGAACCTAAAGCAATTGAAGGAACTTCTGGTATTTCTGAAGTAATTCCAGCTCTATGTGCCAAACTCGCAACATTTTTTGGATGCACCATATCAATTAGTCTAGCCGTAACCACATTTACAGAACCAGCCAATGCTTCTTTTAACGTAAGTTCACCCCCATAGTTATCAGTTGCATTTTTAGGTGTCCAATCTTCTGGCATTCCATACTTTTCTTTTGGAATTGTATACAATGTATTTGGATATTTTGTACAAGGAGATAAGTTTAACTGGTTTATTGCTGTTGCATATACAAAAGGTTTAAAGGTTGATCCTACCTGACGTTTTTGTTGTTTTACTGCATCAAACTGAAAGTGTTTGTAATTTACGCCTCCAACCCAAGCTTTTACATGTCCAGATTCAGGCTCTACAGATAATAATCCTGCTCTTAAAAACTGTTTGTAATATAAAATAGAATCTTTTGGAGACATAATTGTATCAATATCTCCTTTCCAAGAAAATACGTTCATATTGGTTTTTTCATCAAAAGAAGCCTTTATTTCTTTTTCTGAAGCTCCCTTGCTTTTCATTCGTCTCCAACGATTAGAACGTTTCATAGCTTGTTCTATAGTTGAAGCAATTTGTTTTTTATCTATATCGTAAAAAGGGGCAGTTTTATTTCGTTTTTGCTCTTTATCAAATACACGTTGTAAATTAGACATATGTTCTGCCATAGCATCTTCTGCATGTTGCTGCATACGAGAGTCTAAAGTTACATATATTTTTAAACCATCTCTATGCAAATTATAATCTGTACCATCTGGTTTTGGATTATTTTTAATCCATTTTTTCATAAAATCTCGTAAATATTCTCTAAAATAAGTAGCGTTTCCATCGCTATGACTTTCTCTATTTACATTTAAACCTAAGTCTTTTTGTTGTAACGAATCTTTTAATTTTTCTGAAATAAAATTATTTCGATACATTTGACCCAATACCACATTTCTCCGATTTAGCACCAATTCTTCTCTTCTTAACGGATTGTAATATGAAGAATTTTTGAGCATTCCAACCAACATTGCAGATTCTGACACTGTTAAATCTATCGGTTCCTTTCCAAAATAAATACGTGAAGCTGAACGAATTCCAACCGCTAAATTTATAAAATCATACTTATTTAAGTACATTGTTATAATTTCTTGCTTGGTATATTGGCGTTCTAAACGAACAGCAACTACATATTCTTGAAATTTTTGCAGTACTCTTTGAACAATATTTCTAGATCCTTCTCCATGAACTAATAATTTTGCAAACTGTTGCGTAATAGTACTACCTCCACCGCCTTTTCCTAATTTAGCAATGGCGCGTGCAGTAGCTTTAAAATCTACCCCAGAATGTTCGTAAAAACGTTCGTCTTCTGTAGCAATTAATGCTTTTATTAAACTTTTAGGTAAATCTTTATATTTAACAGGTGTTCTGTTTTCTTTAAAATATTTACCCATGGTTTTTCCTTCAATAGAAATAACTTCGGTTGCTAAATTATGCTCTGGATTTTCTAACTCTTCAAAAGTTGGTAGTTTACCATAAAAGCCCCAAGAAGCGAATAAAAATAGTAATATTACCATAGCGGCGCCACCTAATATGGTTCCCCAAAACCATTTTATATATTTTGAGAAATTAGTAGTAGCTGTTTCTTTTTTTGTCATTATTTAGTTGCTTTTTCTATACTTAAACCTACATCTGTAATTCCTTTTAATGGAAGTTGTCCTTCAATATCTTTTATGCTTCTTGTAGCATGTTCAATATTAAATTTATAATCTCCTTTTTCAGAAAACAACACGCTTTCTTTATAAAAAAGTTTATTTTCTTTTAACTCGGTAAATCCTGATCCTAACCAATTTCCTTCAGCATTTGTCATTTCATATTCTAAGGTATCTATTACTTGAAATCCGCTAGGAAATTCAATTTTTGCAATTAAAAACAAGGAACTAAATTCATAATCCTTGTTATTTCTCACATTTATAAACACATTTTTTTTTGAAATAGTATCTATGTTGTTTACTATAAACACAATTTTATTTTCTGAGAACCACTCATGGCTATCAATAGATTTATAATTACTAAAATCTGTTGCGCCTGTGCACGACACTAAAAATAGCGCACATAATAGTGTAAAAAAGTAGTTATTCTTTGTTAGTATTGTTTGCACTTTTTTTAGGTGGTCTTCTTTTTTTATTCCTATTGGGTTTATTTTTTTGCTGATTTCCATTAGTTGTGTTATTTCCAGCTGGATTTGTAGTTTTCTTTTGTTGATTTGGGTTTGGCTTTTGAGTTCCCGCAGATTTTGGCTTCTGATTTGGGTTTGGTTTCTGATTTGGGTTTGGTTTCTGATTTGGATTTACCTTTTGTTTTGCACCACCTGCAGCTTTAGATCTTTTATTAGGATTAAGATTATTTTGTTTTGCTTTTTGTTGGTTTTTTCCTTTATTTCTACGTTTTTTTGCTCTTTTAGGAACATCAAAACGCGTTAAACTATCTTGCCCAACAACATTTTCAAAATCTGCAATTGTTTCTTCAACTAAATCATCTTCATAATCTTCAAGCGATGTTGCTTTTTCTTGATTTTTATTTAAAGCAATTATTTCTTGAACTTGTTCTAAGGTTAATTTATACCATTTACTTCTATTTTCTATATAAGTGTACCAAAGTAACCCTTTAAAAATATCCATTTTAACAAAACTAGCATTCCCTTTGTCTGTTTTTAAAACAAGATCTTGTTTTGGAAAACCTTTTAATGCATCTAAATACGTATCTAATTCGTAGTTTAAACAACATTTTAACTTTCCACATTGACCTGCTAATTTTTGTGGATTTAATGAAAGTTGTTGGTAACGAGCTGCAGTTGTATTTACTTTTCGTAAATCGGTTAACCACGTAGAGCAACATAATTCTCTCCCACATGAACCTACACCTCCTAAACGCGCAGCTTCTTGGCGTAAACCTACTTGTTTCATTTCAATACGAATACTAAAAGCGCTAGCTAAATCTCTAATTAACTGTCTAAAATCTACACGATCATCGGCTGTATAATAAAAGGTAGCTTTATTTCCATCTCCCTGATATTCAACATCTGAAAGCTTCATTTTTAAACCTAACCTACCTAATATTTCACGACCTTTATATTGTGTATCGTATTCCTTTGCACGTGCTGCCTGCCAAATGTCGATATCTTTTTGAGTAGCTTTTCTATATATCTTTTTTACCTCTTCACTATCGGTTGTAATTCCTTTTTTCTTCATTTGAATTTTAACCAATTCACCTGTAAGGGAAACGGTACCAATATCGTGTCCAGGATTTCCTTCAACAGCAATTATATCGCCAATTGAAATTTGTAATTTATCTTGATTTCTATAAAAATGTTTTCGTCCATTTTTAAATCGAACTTCAACAATATTTAAAGGTTCTTGCCCTGAGGGAAGTGACATATTTGACAACCAGTCGAAAACGGAAAGTTTTTCGCAGTCTCCTGTTCCACAACTTCCATTACTTTTACATCCTTTTGGTACACTATTTATATCTGAAGAGCAACTATTACAGCTCATATATTATTTATTATTTTTTAAGTTACGTAAAATTGAAATCCAATTCTACAATCTTCACTAATTTGTAAAGATAAATTAAAAATGCTAACTGTAAAACGTTAAAAAATGGTTTTTAAGTTTGTTTAACATCAATAATTTTTACCGGACAGGCTTCTTTCGCCTTTATACTATCATTATAAATAGTTTCGTCGGGTGATTTTATAGTGAAAAATCCTTTCTTTTCTTTAGAATGAAGCAACACAGATTTTCCGTCTTTTTTAGACATTTGAAACTGGGCAGGAGCTAATTCAACACAGTAATTACAGCCAATACATTTAGCTCTTTGTAGTGTGATTATTACCATAGTTGGATACTAGGTTTTAGTTATTGGTTATTTTTTTTTTAGATCTTTCAACTTTATAACTATTAAACTTCAACCTTGTTTTCAACAATTTTATACAACTTATCTGAAGGACGAATTCTAAATTCTAGAGGAATGGTACACGAATCTCCTTTGGTAGCTTTTTCACCTTTAATATCGTTTACAAACATTTCTTTTATCTCCATTTCTTGTGCTCCTGTTGTTGGACCCGTAATTAAAATTTTATCTCCTAAAGCAATATCGTATGCTTCAATTTTAAATTCTCCAATATTGGCTTTTGGAAAATAATGCATTCCTTTACCAACGTACACCTTCTTTTGTGTAGCATGGCTTCCAGAACCTTTACTCCATTCACCTAATTGTTGTCCTAGATAATAGCCGCTCCAAAATCCACGATTGTACACCTTTTCCAACTCTTGCATCCACACAATTACTTTTTCTTTACTGTACGTACCTTCGTCTATACTATCAATTGCATCTCGGTAGCATTTTATTACTTTGGCAACATATTCAGGTGCTCTTCCTCTTCCTTCAATTTTTAATACTTTTACACCAGCATCAACAATTTCGTTTAAAAAATCTATAGTACATAGGTCTTTTGGAGACATAATGTATTCGTTATCCAATTCCATTTCAACGCCAGTTTCCTGATCTATAACCGTATATTTTTTTCTGCAATTTTGTTTACAAGCACCTCTGTTTGCAGATGAATTATGATTATGTAAACTCATATAACACTTTCCAGAAACTGCCATACACAATGCACCATGACCAAAAATTTCTATTTCTACTAAATTTCCTGCAGGTCCACGAACATTATCTTTCACAATTTGTTCAGTAATTTTTTTTACTTGACGTAAACTCAACTCTCTACTTAAAACCATAGTATCAGCAAACATGGCATAAAATTTTACCGTTTCTATATTGGTAATATTTATTTGAGTTGAAATATGAATTTCCATACCAATTTCTCTAGCAGTAGAAATAACAGCCTGATCCATTGCAATAACTGCAGTAATATCTGCATCTTTTGCTTTTTGAATTAATGTTTTAACAATGGTTAAATCGTGATCGTATATTATTGTATTAAGCGTAAGGTAGGTTCTTACATTTTTAGCTTTACACCTGTCTGAAATTTCTTGTAAATCATCTAACGTAAAATTAATAGATGCTCTTGCTCTCATATTTAATTGCTCAACACCAAAATAAATTGAATCTGCACCATTATCTAATGCAGCTTGTAACGATTCAAAATTTCCGGCAGGAGCCATTAATTCTATTTTTCCAGTAGTAGTCATATTTAAAATTTTTGCAAAATTACGTAATTTAGATTAATTCTTAATTGCTTAATGTTTACATATATTTAAGTTATTAATTTTACGAAAATCTAAAAAAATTAAATGGATTTAAATTGATGAACTTTAGTTTTCCCTAAATCCTCAATATCAACACTATAAACACCATTTGAAGAATATATAGAATAATTATTCTTATTAAAACCACCAAGAATATAGAGTTTGTTTTTGTAAAAAAACATTTTAGCATTTTCCAAGTACAGCTCTATTAAATACTCACTCATTTCAGCTGTTAAGGTGTTAAAAGAGGCTAACTTTCCATTGTTAAAAATGTAAATAATTTCGTTATTGGTAGCTAAGGCAGGTTTAATCATACCTGAAAATAATTCTCCTTCTTTTTTCCACCTACCCGTTTTTAAATTAAAAGATTCAATTGAAAAAAGTGCTTTAGATTTATAACCTCCTATTAAGTAAAACTTGTCATTCACCAAAACTCCATTCGTTTCTTTTGCAATAGGCATACTTCCTATTTGATACCAATGTCCCGTTTTAGGGTTAAAAGAGTGCACTTTATTTGTGTATTGTTTAACACCAATACTATTTTGTTTAATAGAACCTCCCATAACAACTAAATTATTGTTATAAACAAATGAAGTAAAATCAACTGCTTGATGAGGATTTGTATCATCTATTTGTATGGTGTTATTCTCTAAATTAAAAACCTCAATTTTACCGTCTAAATATTCCTTCTTATTACTATTAGTCAACCGCTTACCTCCAAAAATATAAAATCGATTATTTATATGTTGAATATCATGATATGCTCTTTTTCTAAATTTTTTATCCGATTTTTCCCAAATGTTAGTTTCAATATCAAATATTTGCAAATTACCGTTATAACTATCTTTGGTATAGTTTCGAAGTGTTCCTTGCATCATTTTTGTAAACAAACGTTCTGGTTCATATTCCATTACCTTCTTAAAACCGTTATATTTATAAGAAACATCGCCTCCCAAAACGTAAATTTTTCCATCTTTTTCTAACGACCCAAAAGAACTCACAGCCTTTTTCATTCTTGCTAACTTCTCATATTTAAGAGATGGTTTTAAATTTCTTTTAGTTTGAATTTCAATTTGATTTAGTTTTGCAACATCAATTTGCAAGTAAACTGAATAATTTTTCTTTTTGAAAACGTAAGGAATTTCAACACTCCCATAAGCAATATGTGAAAACTTAATAACATCCGTTTTTATAATTTCAAATGGAAACTTTAAATAAAAATTACCTTTTTCGTTAGTTAAAGTTCCTCTATTTATTTCTTTTACAAATACATGAACCCCTTCAATTGGTTTATTGGTTTCAGCATCTAAAACCACACCTTCAATATATTGCGCAAAAGACAAAAATGACATCAAAAGAAAGTAGGTAGTAAGAAGTTTTTTTCTCATTTGAACTATTTTTTATAAGTACATCAACTATTACACCTTAATTAAGAATTAAGTTAAAGAAATTGTAATTTAATAAAATTAACTTTTTAACAAAAAAATATTTATTTGTTAATTTTTAAATTATTAAGGTCTATTGTTACTTTTTTTTGTAAAATTTGCATCAATATAAATTAAAATTTAAAAAAATGAAAGTAGCTGTTGTAGGCGCTACCGGGATGGTAGGAAATGTAATGTTACAAGTTTTAGCTGAACGTAATTTTCCAATTACAGAATTGTTGTTAGTTGCTTCAGAAAGATCTAAAGGAAAGCAAGTAGAATATAAGGGTGAAACTTATACGGTTATAGGTTTACAAGATGCTGTTGATGCAAAACCAGACATTGCATTATTTTCAGCTGGTGGAACAACTTCTGAAATTTGGGCTCCAAAATTTGCTGAAGTAGGTTGTACCGTTGTAGACAATTCTTCGGCCTGGAGAATGGATCCTTCAAAAAAATTAATTGTACCAGAAATTAATGGAAATGTTCTGAGCAAAGAGGACAAAATTATTGCCAATCCTAATTGCTCTACAATTCAGTTGGTAATGGCATTGGCTCCGTTACACAACAAATACCAAATGAAACGCGTGGTTATTTCTACCTATCAGTCAGTTTCAGGAACTGGAGTAAAAGCAGTTGAGCAATTAGAAAATGAAACAAAAGGTATAAAAGGAGAAATGGCTTATCATTATCCAATTAACAGAAATGCAATTCCACACTGCGATGTTTTTTTAGAAAATGGGTATACTAAAGAAGAAATGAAGCTAGTTAAAGAACCAAAGAAGATTTTAGGAGATGATTCTTTTTCTGTAACTGCAACTGCAGTTCGTATTCCTACAGCTGGAGGGCATTCTGAAGCTGTAAATATTCAATTTGAAAAAGATTTTGATTTAGCTGATGTTCGTAAATTATTAAGTGAAACCTCTGGAGTTATTGTACAAGATAATTTAGATACAAATACCTACCCAATGCCAATTTATGCGCATAATAAAGATGAAGTTTTTGTAGGTAGAATTAGAAGAGATGAATCGCAACCAAACACTTTAAATATGTGGATTGTAGCAGATAATCTACGTAAAGGAGCTGCAACAAACACCATTCAAATTGCCGAATATTTAGTAACGAATAATTTAGTTTAAAAATATTTCGATAAATTATTAAAATCGATTAAATATTGACTTAATATTTAATCGATTTTTTTTTGCTCAAAAAACACCTTAACTATGAATTTAAAAAAGATGTTTACCACAAAAATTGAATTTGCTTATACGGTTGAAATTCTATAACTAATTCTTAACCTACTCTTTAAAAATATTATCTTTACCAAAAACCATTTTCTTGAAATTAAAATTATTAACTATAAGCCTCATTTTATCAATAAATTTGTTTGGTCAAACATCAACAAATTCAATAGTTAGTGCTTTAAATCAATTATTAACGGAAGATGAAAAGATAGATAAACTTTATAATTCTTTAGAAAAAAATCATTTTCTAAAAGATACTATTTTTGAAAAAACACTTACTAAATATTTAGTTAAAACCAAAAAGAATCTCAATTTCAACTATGCTCTTCGGTTTACAAATGAGTTAGCCAACTATTACATTTACAATAGCTTGCAACACAAAAAAGCAGATTCTATTTTAACTGTTTTTAATAAAAATATTGATAAATGCACTCATATTAAAGATATTGGCAAGTTTTATATAGCATATAGCGAAGCAAGCATTTATATGCAAAATCATAAAAAATCAATAGCTATTTTAAAAAATGCAATCACTTTTTTTGAAAAAGAAAAGGATTCCTCTTTATATGAATTTGCTTATTCTTATTTAAAAGCTGGAGAAGCAACAATGGCTTTAAGCGAAATTTCTGAAAGTGCTGGCTATTTTAAAAAAGCTGAAGAATTATTTACTTATCAAAAAGACACACTTCATATATTATGGACTAAAAATGGGTTAAGCACTTTATTTAGTATAAATGGTTTATTTGATGAAGCCGAACAGGAAAGGAAATTAATTTACGAAATAGGACCTGAAATTGGTGAATATCAAGTTGTTGCCATGGCTCATATTAGAGCAGTTCTTGATGCTCGTTTTTTAGAAAAGCCAGATAAAGAACTACATCATATTAGAAAAGCCTTAATTAACAACAATGAAAACTCTGGAATTCAAGAGATTGTAAATGTTTTAACCCTTTCTTTTGCCACATCCACTTTTGCAAGAACTAAAAAAATAGACTCTTCAAATTATTATTTAGATAAGTTAAAATTAAGTATGAAAGAACAATATAATAATCCTTTTTTAAATAGTTACTACAAATCTGCTATTGCCCAAAATGCCTTTGCAAAAGGAGATTATATTTTAGCAGAAAAAAATGCTCTTGAGGTCTTAAACAATATAACCATAGAAAATAACTGGATAAGTAGAAGTTTAGCAGTAAACAGTCTTTTAGCTGAAATATATGATAAGAAATCAAATTTAAAAAAATCTTTATTTTATTTAAAAAATTACATCAAACTAAAAGACTCTTTAATTCAGCTAAACTCCAGAAAAAAATTCGATTACGTACAAACTCAATTTGAAACAGATAAAAAAGACTCTCAAATAGTCCATCAGAAAAAAAATATTGCTCTATTAAATGCCGAGAATAAATTAAAGAATCAATGGTTACTATTTGGAGGTTTAGGGTTGGTATCTTTATTTGGTTTTGGTCTTGTGCTTCGTTCAAAAAATTATGCTAAAAAGAAACAAAAACTTCAAGAATCATTTACCCAAGAAATTTTAAGAACACAAGAATTAGAGAGAACCCGCATTGCTTCAGAGTTACACGATAATGTTAGTCAAAAGCTATTATTAATAAAAAATTCTCTTGTTATTAATAAAATAAAAGTTGAAAACGAATTAGATTTAGTTGGAGAAACCATAAAAGAAGTTCGAGAAATGTCGCATAATTTACACCCTTTTCAGTTTGAAAAACTTGGTTTAGTTACTTCATTAAAAAATTTAATAAAAACTTTTCAAAAAAATTCTACTGTTTTTTATTCTGAAGATATACAAATTACCGATGGCCTAATTCCAAAAGAAAAAGAAATTTATATTTTTAGAATGCTACAAGAATGCCTAACAAATGTTGAAAAACATGCTAAGGCAACTGCTTGTAATCTTTCAACCAAAGAAGAGAAAAATTATATTATTTTTAAGGTAAAGGATAATGGTAAAGGATTTGATGCACAAAAAAAACCTGAATCTATTAATAGCTTAGGAATGAAAACACTACATGAACGTGCACACTTTATTAATGCTAAGTTAAAACTAAACTCTACTCTAGGTAGAGGAACCTCTATAACTATTAAAATTTCTAAAATATGAGCCTCACTATAATTCTTGCAGACGATCATCCTATTCTATTAACAGGCACCAAACATTTTTTAGAAAGCAAAAATTTCCAAATTTTAGCAACTGCTTTAGATGGCAATAATGCCTATAATGAAATTATTAAAAAAAAACCAGATATTGCTATTTTAGACTTTGATATGCCTAAATTAAATGGGCTTGAAATTGCTGCTCAATGTCAATTGAAAGGAATTAAAACTAAAATTATAATACTTACACTATTTAAAGAAGAAGCAATATTACAAGAAATAGGTAAAACCATACAGGGTTATATATTAAAAGAAGATGCTTTAAAAGAAATAGAAGATTGTATTTGCCAAATAGTAGTAGAAAATACTTATGTTAGCAAAAACATGAAGGCTAGTATTCATTTTTCAAACTCCAAAAAAGAGATTCATAATCTTACTGCAACTGAAGCAAAAATTTTAAATTATCTAGCAAAAAATTTGTCTTCATCTCAAATAGCTGAGCAATTATTTATTTCAAAAAGAACGGTAGAAAAACACCGTAGCAATATAATTAAGAAACTAAATATACCTCCTACACAAAACGGGTTGTTACTTTGGGTTCAACAAAATTCACACCTTTTTAATACGTAGGTATACGTATTGTTTTTGTTTTTTCTACATTCTATGTTTGAATATGTCTTATTTAAACACAAGAAAAAATAAACATTTTTTAAAATTAAGCCAAACCGAAATAGAAATTTTATTCTTAATTAAAAAAGGAATAACTTCTTCTCAAATCGCAAAACTTAAAAATTGTTCTACTCGCACTATTGAAAAACATAGGAGTAATATTATTAAAAAGCTTAATCTTAAATCTTCTCAAAACACCTTGTTATTGTGGATTTCTCAAAATTCAGACTTATTTAATACGTAGGTCTACGTATTTTAAAACTTTACTGAAAAATATATTTTTGCACACTAAAATTCAAAACAATGAAGCTTAAAAAAATTACATTTTTAGTATTTTTTATCAGTACCTGTTTTTTTTGGCAATTATATTCTCAAATTTATGTTGATGTAAATGCTACAGGAAATAATAACGGAACATCGTGGGCAAATGCCTACAATCATTTAAATGATGCCCTTGCTATTGCTACTTCAGGTGACGAAATTAGAATTGCACAAGGAAACTACTACCCTGACCTGGGTACAGGAACAACAAGCAACGATAGAGAATCAAGTTTTACTATACCCGATGGAATTTTTATTCTTGGTGGCTATAATGCTAGTTCAAACACAAGAAACGTTAATCTTTTTCCAACCATATTAAACGGGGATTTACAACAAGATGAAACCCAAACAAACTATGCCATTCATATAATTACCATAGGGGCAGTGACAGCAACAATAGATGGCGTTTCTATAGCAAACGGAAATGCAGATGCATCTTTTCCTAATAGTGAAGGAGCTGGAATTTATATAAATACTGGCTTTGGTTATAATCTAAAAATCAACCAGTGCACTTTTAAAAATAACACTTCAAGTACTGGAGGGGCTGCAGTACAAGTGACAAATGTAAACTCTGCAAATGGAGGAACGTTAAACATTGATAATTCAAATTTCATCAATAATAATAGCTTTAATGGAGGGGCTATTAAATTAAGTAATAAAGTTACTTTAAATAATTCGACCTTCGATAACAACACTGCTAAATTTGGAGGGGCTATCTACATAGATGGGGGCTTTTCAACGATAACAAACTGCATTTTTACAGGTAATAGCAGTGTAAGTTATGGCAATGGAGGCGCCATCTGGTCAAGGCTAAAAGTTAGCAATTTTGCAAGGTTTGTGGGTTGTAATTTCATCAATAACGCTGCCCCTGGAGGAGAAGGAGGAGCGATAACTATCGAAACAGCAACAGGAAGTGGATATAGAAAAGGTATCGAAGTAGAAAACTGTATCTTTACAGGAAATAAAGCACAATTTGGCGCCGCTATACGTGCAGATAACGCCGATAATATCAGCATAAGAAACTCTAGTTTCGATAGTAATATTGCAAATAGTTCTGGTGGAGGTATTGGTATTTATGCACCTGCTTCAGGAGCGCAACCTATTATAGATAATTGTACATTTACAAATAATTCGGCTTCAGGTGCAGGAGGAAGTGGTGTGTATCTTCAATCTACAAATGCTATAATTTCAAATTGTTTATTTGACAGAAATGGTTTAGGCACTCATTTTGATTCTACCATTGTATTTTATGGAAGTAGCGCAACTGTAGATCGCTGTATTATTAAAAATAATAATGCCGGTAGAATTATTAGTTTAGATACCAGCGGAAGCCCAACAATTAGTAATTCCTTAATTATTAACAATAGTGGGAACGCCATTGATGCAAACAAAGGAGGCCCTCTAAATATAATCAATACTACCTTTTCAGGAAACTCAACAGGGTTTAATGTTATAAATTCAGCTTCTGTAAATTTACACAATAGTATTCTTTGGGGAAATGGAACAGAAATTAATAGCTTTATTGGTACAGCAGATAACAATATCATTCAAGGAGGATTTACATCTGGCACCAATATTATCAATCAAGACCCTCTATTTGTTAATGTGGGTGCTGGAAATTTTAAATTACAAGGAACATCTCCTGGAATTAATGCTGGAGACAATAATTACAACACTAATGATTATGATCTAGATGGAAATATCCGTGCTTTCGATGGACAGGTAGATTTGGGACCTTATGAAGCTGGGTCTAGTCCTTGCCCTCCAATTTCAGATGGAATTATTTATGTAGACGCATCAAATACAAGTGGCTTAGAATTTGGAAATTCTTGGGTTACTGCTTATACAAACTTACAAGATGCTATAGATTTTCATTACTCTTCCTGTGGTCCAATTAATGAAATTTGGGTGGCTGAAGGAACGTATTTTCCAGATGACGGAGTTTCTTACACTCCTAATGATAGAAATGCGTCTTTTAGTTTACCTGATGGTGTAATGCTTCTTGGAGGTTTCCCTTCTGGAGGTGGCGGTATAAACAGCAGAGATTGGAATACAAATATAACTCGTTTAAGCGGTGCTATAGGAGGCGGGAGTAGTTCTGACAATTCTACTCACGTTATTGTAACTCAAAATGTTTCTAGTACAACAGTACTAGATGGTTTTATAATAGAAGATGGTACTGCTAATGTAATCACTCCTGAAGGGCAAAATGGAGGGGCTTGGTACAATGTGGTTGATGGAACAGGAAACAGTTCAACACCTGCGGTACGTAATTGTATTTTTCAAAATAACCAATCCATTACTAATGGAGGAGCTATCTATAATGTTGCAACTGATGGAGGAACGGCTGAAATATCTTTCTTTAGTTGCCAGTTTATTTCTAATGAAGTAACATCTACTACAAATGGTTTTGGAGGAGCTATATTTAATGCAAATGCCACCAATGGTATTGCAAACATTGAATTAATCAACTGTTATTTTAAAGAAAACTCCGGGAATATTGGAGGAACTATTCGTAGTATTTCTAGAGATGGAGGCGTTGGAAGTGTACGTTTAGATATTATTAACAGTATTTTTTATAAAAACAACGCAAAAAGTCTTCCAGGTATTAGTGTTTTTAATTTGAATAATACTCAAAACATAAATAAAATTATCAATTCTACCTTTTATGGAAATACCACCACTGGAACAGGTGGAAGCGGAGGTGGTGGCGCTAGGCTTGATAGTGCTTCATCAGGTTCTGAAGTAACCAATTCTATTTTTTGGGAGAACACGGCAAACGAAACTCCTAGCTCAAACCAATTAAAAATTCAAGGAGGAAGTGTAGCTGTCAGAAATAATACCATTCAGGATTACATAAATACTACTAATGGAAATTTAGCTTCAGATCCTCTCTTTATGGATGCTGTTAATGGGGATTTACATTTGTTATCAGAATCTCCAGCAATCGATTCAGGACTTAACGGTGTAAATACAGAACTCACAGATTTAGACGGCAATATTAGGACTCATGGTAATGTTATAGATAGAGGTCCTTATGAGTCACTTCCAGATCCAGCCTCCTTTTTTGTAACCAGATGGAAAACAGACAACCCTGGAGATTCAAACAATAACCAAATTAGAATTCCAATTTTTAGATCAAGTACTATTGTTCCATACAATTTTAATGTAGATTGGGGAGATGGAAGCCCAATTCAAAATTTTTCAAATATATTAACTACGCAACAAATTGAACATACTTATTCAGAGTCTGGAACTTATACTGTTAGAATATCAGGAGATTTCCCAAGAATTTATTTTGATGGTCGAGGTGATGCTCAAAAATTAATTTCAATACTTAATTGGGGTGAAATAGCTTGGGAAAGTATGCTTAGTGCTTTTGAAGGTTGTAGTAATTTAATTATTGAAGCGGCTGATACACCTGACTTAAGTAACGTAACAAACTTAGCTGAAATGTTTAAAGGAGCAACTTCAATTAATAATGGTCTAGAAAACTGGGATGTAAGCAATGTTGAAAAAATGACATCGCTTTTTAATGGCGCAACTTCTTTTAATGGAGACATAAGTGGTTGGGATGTTCAAAATGTAAAGACATTTAATGAAATGTTTCTAGATGCTAAAATATTTAATAAAAACATCGGAAGATGGAATACATCATCTGCCACTAAAATGATAGGAATGTTTCAAAGAGCTTGGGCATTTAATCAAGATATTGGAAACTGGGATATTAGTAGTGTAGAATCAGTAGCTATAATGTTTGCTGGCGCAAGATCTTTTGATCAAGATTTAGGCGATTGGGATGTCAGTAATTTGAGTCCAACTTCTGGTGCTAACTTAATGTTCAATGGTGCAACGCTTTCAACTGAAAACTATGACAGCTTATTAATAGGTTGGAATACTTTAGATACAAACGCTGGTGAAACCGTAATTCCTGAACGTATTTATTTTGGTGCTGGATACAGTACTTATTGTGCTGGAGCCTCGGCTAGGGCAGATTTTTTAAACAATAGAGGTTGGCAAATACTTGATAAAGGTGCTTCTGACATTCCACCAACTACTGTTTGTAAAGATATAACGGTTTATTTAGATGTCAACGGGAATGCAACAATACAACCAAGTGATATAGATAATGGCTCTACTAGTTGTAGCTCAGTTAGCTTAAGCCTGGATAAAGATAGTTTTGATTGTTCAAATATTGGCGATAATACTGTTAAATTAACTGTAACTGATGCTAATGAAAATACAGCTTTTTGTACAAGTATAGTAACAGTTGTTGATGCAATTGTACCAACAATAGCAACCTTAGGCTCAATTGATGTAAATTCAGATTCAGGTACTTGTAGTTATGAAAGTTCTCAATTATCACCACCAACTACCTCGGATAATTGCAGTATAGTAAGTGTTATTGCAAGTCCAGCAAGTTTAGAATTAGGGTCAAACATTGTAACTTGGACAGTAACCGATGAATCAGGAAATATGAATACCTCAAGCCAAACGGTTACAGTTATTGATAACCAACCGCCAACAATTACTTGCCCTGAAGATATTACTGTAAGTAACGATTTAGGAGTTTGTGGTGCACAAGTAAAAATTGCACCTCCAACTTTTTTAAATAATTGTACCTCCACGGACATGGCTTTAGATTTTGACGGAGTTAATGACTATATTTCAAGTGAATTGCCACCACTTTTTGCAGATCTTACTAATAACGATTTCACCGTGGAAATGTGGGTAAACCCAAGACGTTTTGAAATCGAAAGATTGTTCTTCGCACAAAGTAGAGCATCAAGTTTTGCTACTGTTTTAATAAACTCCGATGGCAAAGTTCATTTTTTTGTTAATAATGGATCGAATTATAGTGTAGCTGCTTTGAGCAATGGTCTAACTCTAAATTCTTGGACTCATGTTGCTGCCAGATGGACTTCTTCTTCTCTTGAACCACAGATATTTATTAATGGTATTCTTCAAACTACCGTTTTAGGAGGTTCAAGTAGTATAGGAACCGACGACGTTATGACCATAGGAAGCCGATCCGATGGAAGCCAAAATTTTAACGGTTTAATAAATGAAGTACGCTTATGGAATGTAGCAAGAAGTGATTCTGATATTGCAAATAATTATGCAGATTGTATTTCTGCTCCTGATGCTACATTAGAAGCCTATTATAAATTTGATGGAATGTCTGGAAATACAACTGTATCAGATTCATCTGGGAATAATTTTATTGCTAATTTAACAAACATGGATCCAGTAGACGATTGGGTTCCTGGAGCGGCAATTTGTAATTCATTAACCATAACAAATAGCTATAATGGAACTGCAAATGCATCAGACACCTACCCTGTAGGAGCCACCGATGTAGTTTGGACCGTAACCGATACCGCTGGTAATGTAGCAAGCTGCACACAAGTAATTACTGTTAACGATACTGAACTACCTTTAATTGTTTGCCCAGAAAATATTGTAGTAAGTAATGATCCTGGAGTTTGTAGTGCTGTAGTTACTTATACCGCGCCTGTGGGAACAGATAATTGCTCAGGAGTAACTACTACACGAACTGAAGGTTTACCTAGCGGAAGTGCATTTCCTGTAGGGACGACAACCAATACGTTTGTCGTAACCGATGCTAGTGGAAACGTAACAACATGTAGTTTTAATGTTACTGTTAATGATACTGAAGCTCCAATAGCACTTACCAAAGACATTACTATACAATTAGGCGAAAATGGAACCGCTGCTATTTCTGTTGAAGATGTTGATAATGGTTCTTTTGATGCATGTGGTATTAAACTTTTAAGCTTGTTTCCTACCAATCAATCTTTCGATTGTTCCAATATTGGAGAGAATCAAGTTAAACTCTTAGCTATCGACAATAGCGATAATGTAGCTGCTGCTTACGCTACAGTAACTGTGGTAGATACTACAGCTCCAACAGTAGTTACTAATGATATTACAATTGAATTAGACGAAAATGGAACCGCTGCTATTTCTGTTGAAGAAATTGATAATGGTTCTTTTGATAATTGTAGTATTGAAAGTTTTTCTTTAGACACAACAACTTTTGATTGTACTTCCGTTGGCGAAAATACTGTAACCTTAACGGCAACAGACGTAAATGGAAATAGTACTGCTGCAACCGCAGTTGTAACTGTGGAAGATACTATTGCTCCCACTGTTAGTACTCAAAATATCACTGTGCAATTAGATGCTAGCGGAACAGCAACTATTACACCAGACGCTGTTGATAATGGCTCTTTTGACAATTGTACCATTGAAAGCATTGCTTTAGACGCAACAATATTTGATTGTACTACTATTGGTGAAAATACAGTTACTCTTACCGTAACTGATGTTAATGGAAATAGTGCTAATGCTACTGCTATTGTAACTGTTGAAGATACTATTGCTCCCACTGTTAATACACAAAATATCACTTTGCAATTAGATGAAACGGGAACTGCAAGTATTACTGTGGAGGATATCAACAATGGTTCTTCAGATAATTGCGGTATTGAATCTATAGTTTTAGACACAACAACTTTTGATTGTACTTCAGTTGGTGAAAACACAGTAACCTTAACGGTAACAGATGTAAATGGAAATAGTACTGCTGCAACTGCAACTGTAACTGTGGTTGATACTGTAGCTCCTACAGCAAGTTGTTCTGCTCCATTTACAATTCAATTAGATGAAACAGGAACTGCAAGTATTACTGTAGATGATATCAACAATGGCTCTTCAGATAATTGCGAAATTACTTCATTAAGTATAAATAAAACAGATTTTA
>Ga0193953_1000194_pt1 | contig 33911 bp, 28 predicted proteins | sample BB_4_MG_FD_140325 | JGI IMG/M metagenome (GOLD analysis project Ga0193953, IMG submission 140325) | Microbial mat bacterial communities from the Broadkill River, Lewes, Delaware, United States - BB_4_MG | ecosystem: Environmental > Aquatic > Freshwater > River > Microbial mats | place: USA...
AATTGGCCTTGTATTTTGCTGTTATTTCTGAAGAAGTTTGCTCAATGTTTAATCTATTCGGGAAATAAATGTTTTCGGCTGAAAACCAAATTGGTAATTTTTTTTCGCATTTAACTTTAGCACTAATTTGTTCTGCAATTTCTTGAATTGAAATATTTGCAAAGGGGCTACCTTTTAAAATTAATTTTGTGATATCAGATTTTAAATTGGCATTAATAAAATCCTGAACTTTCGTATTTAAAATCTCTTTATTCAAAAGTTTGGTTGCTAAGTTCTACTAATTTTGTAATTGTTTTCCAGTTTCTGGAAGTGGCATCAACTTTTAACTTTCTTTCAATTAAATTATTGGTCAACTTAGTTTTTGCAAAACTACTTGGACAGTGTAAATAAAGAAATTTATCTGTCATTTTAAATTCATCTTCACCCTTGCTAGCAACATCTTCTAATCGTAGCAAACCATCAATAGTTGGTTTTTCACTTAAAAATGTAACACACAATTTAGTAATATCTGGAGTTTTATTTTTTAGAAATGGATTTGAAGCAAATACAGTTTCAATATCTTTTTTAGTAATTACTAAAACTTTAACATCATAGTTGAATTTCTTTTTTATAGCTTCTTTAATGCTGCTTTCAATTTTTGAAATATCGATATCAGTTGATTTAAAAATTACATTTCCACTTTGAATATAGGTAGTTATAGCACTAAAATTCAAATTAGAAAATAACTCTCTTAAATCAGCCATTTTAATCTTGTTATGACCAGATACATTTATTCCACGTAAAAGAGCTATATAAGAGTTCATTATAAATCTTTTGTTAGTGATTTTACAATTTTATTATCTGATAAAAAAGCTTTTAAAATAACTTTTAGTGCTGTGTAAGTTGGTATTGCAACAATCATACCTGTAACTCCAAATAACACTCCAGCAATCATAATTACTAAAAATATTTCAAGAGGATGCGATTTTACACTGTTAGAGAAGATTAAAGGTTGACTAAAAAAATTATCAACTAATTGCGCAATTACATACCCAATCATTACATATATGGTAGTTGGTAAAATTTCAGATTTAAAATCTAAACCTAAATTACTGCTCATAGTTAAAAACAACATTATTAAACCTCCAATTAGTGGTCCTACATATGGAATTAAATTCAAAAGGGCACATAAAAAGGCAATAACTACAGCATTTTGAATTCCAAAAATAAGTAAGACTATTGTGTAAATAACAAAGAGAATTGTTATTTGAAAAACTAACCCTATAAAGTACCTTGATAATAAATGATTAATTGTTGATAGAGATTTTTTTAGTTTGTTTTCACTTTTATCAGTGACTAAAACATAAATGGAGTTTTCCATTATATGAGTATCTTTCATTAAAAAGAATGTGATAAAAAGAACTGAAAACAATCCAATACTCAGGTTTCCAACTGTTCCAACCACAGAATTTAAGATGTTTGGAATTGCTGTTAAATTTTTAAATAAATCAGCATTTTTTAATTCATTTAAAATATCAATGTTATGTAGTAAAAAATAATCATTAATCTGAACAATTAGATGCTCAATATTAGATTGAAGTTGTTCAATATTTAACAAAGATAAATTTTCACCTTGTTTAATTATCAAAGGGATAAACATACTTATTAGGCCAGATAAAATACCTAAGAAGAAAAGCATTGTTGTAATTACTGCTAAAGTATTAGGAAATTTTAATTTTTGCTTTAAAAATCGAATTATAGGACTTCCAATTAACGAAATAACTGTGGCAATAGCTATGTAAATTATAATAGATTGAATGCTAAATAAAAAATATAATAGTATTAATACACCTAAAATTATTCCAATAGCTTTTAGTATTCCGTTTGTAATTGTGTTTGAAGTCATATTAATTTATTTCGAGTATAAATATAGGATATTATTTAAAATCCATAAGCAAAATCATCACCTCTTGAATCTGCTCCACCTTCAAGCTTTCCATTTGGAAATACCAAAATAGCATCAACACGTCCAATTATTAAAGAATTACGTTCTATAAGCTTATAACCTAAGCTTTCTAAATTAACTTTGGTAATACTATCAAACCCATTTGGTTCCATTCTAATATTATCTGGAAGCCACTGATGATGAAAACGTGGTTGATCCACAGATTCTTGCATTCCCATATTAAAATCTGTAATATTTAATATGTTTTGTAAAACTGAAGTAATAATAGTTGAGCCTCCAGGAGTTCCAACTACCATTTTTAATTTACCATCTTTTTCTACAATTGTAGGTGTCATAGAACTTAACATTCGTTTTTCAGGAGCTATTGAATTAGCTTCAGACCCCACCAGTCCATAAACATTCGGAACACCTAGCTTTGAACTAAAGTCATCCATTTGATTGTTTAAAATGAAACCAGCACCTTTTACAACAACTTTTGATCCATAACCTGTGTTTAGTGTTGTTGTTGCTGAAACTGCATTCCCAAATTTATCAACAATAGAGTAGTGCGTAGTTTCATCACTTTCATATCCATTTAATTTACCGTGTGAAATATCAGATGATTTTGTGGCTTTTTCCCATGAAAATGATTGCATTCTGTGTTGAATATAATTGTTATCCATTAAACTGTCAATTGCAACTTCTATAAAATCTGGATCACCTAAATAATGTGCTCTGTCTGCATAAGCTCTTCTTTCAGCTTCAGTTATTAATTGAATGTATTTTGTTGAATTATGTTTAATATTTGATAAGTCAAATGGTTCGATAGACTTTAATGTTTGTGCTAAGCATATTCCTCCACTTGAAGGTAGAGTCATTGAAATGATTTTAAAATCTTTATAATCAAACGAAATAGGTGTTCTCCATTTAGCTTCGTATTTATCTAAATCTTCTAATGTAATAATTCCTCCTAGTTCTTGAATGTAATTTACAATTAGTTCAGCAGTTTTACCTTTGTAAAATTCATCTTTACCATTATCTCTTATTCGTTCTAAAGTTTTAGCCAATTCATTTAAATGAAGTGTATCTCCTTGTTTCCAATCCTTTTCAAACAACACTTTGTAATTGTTTGCTTTTTGAAAATACTCTTTTCTTCTATTTAGAGAGGAAGCTTGTTTTTTTGTAACAATAACTCCTTTTGAGGCTAAATCTATTGCTGGTTGAATTAATTCTGAAAAAGGTAAAGTTCCAAATTTTGAATGCACTTTAAACATTCCTGCAATAGTACCAGGTATTCCAACAGCATTTGCTCCCAGTGTACTTTTATTTTCGATAGGATTTCCGTTTTTATCCAAATACATGTTTTTTGAAGCAGATAAAGGGGCCTTTTCTCTATAGTCTAGAGCTCCAGTTTCACCGTTATTTAAGCGAAAAACCATAAAACCACCACCACCAATATTTCCTGCAACAGGGTAGGAAACGGCTAATGCTAATTCTGTAGCTACCATGGCATCAAAAGCATTACCTCCTTTTTGCAATATTGCAGTTCCAATTTTAGAAGCCTCTTCTCTGGCACTTACTACCATGGCACTATCTGCAATGAAGCCTAATTTTTTATGTTCTTGTGATTTTTTTTGGTTTTTATCTTGGCATTGAATAAATAAGCAAACAATTGCTAAGAGGTAAAGGGTGTTTTTCATTGGGAAAAGAGTGCTAATGTTTTTTCTTCAGTAAATTTTTTTAAATCTTCAAAAAAGAGTGTGAAATCTTCTTCAAATTCATTGTAGTGTATTTTTAAATCATCAATAGCCAAATCCATTTTGGATCTGCCTTTTGTTCTGTTATTCATACCTTTTAAAACTTGTCTAATTCCTTCAGTAGAAGCATAAGCCACTAACCAATTATATTGAATCATAAATGGAAGGATGTTTTGAATCTTGGTTGGAAAAATATCATTCTTAGATTCTAAAAAATTATAAACACTATCTGCATAAACATCTAATGGTATTTCAGAATAAATATGCCAGTTTTTTGCTAAATAATGATCATAAATAATATCAATAATAACACCATCATAATGGTTGTAACGCTCGTGTAAACGTCGTTTACTTTTTCGTACAATTGGATGTTTATCGGTATAGTTATCAATTTCTCTATGGAGCAATATTCCTAACTGAATTTCCTTATCGTATTCTTTATAGTTTCTACCTTTTATGGCATCGGCTATAAAATTGCCTATAAGAATATTTTTATTGTCTTTAGAGAGGTATAAATGTGCTAAAAAATTCATAGAATATTTTTAAACAAGATACAAAAAAAATCCGCCATCAGCGGATTTTTAATCTTTATAATTTTGTTAAAAATTAGCTATTTAACATTACTGGCATTACTAACATTGTTACAAATTCACCTTCTTCAACACCATCAATTGGAGTTAAAATTCCGGCTCTGTTTGGTAATGACATTTCTATTAATATTTCATTAGATGTTAGGTTGCTTAGCATCTCAGTTAAAAAACGAGAATTGAATCCAATTTGCAAGTCATCTCCTTGGTATTCACATACTAAACGCTCTTCAGCTTTATTTGAGTAATCTAAATCTTCAGCAGAAATATTTAATTCTGTTCCTGCCATTTTTAAACGTATTTGGTGTGTTGTTTTACTTGAGAAGATCGACACACGTTTTACAGAGTTTAAAAATGTTCCCCTATCTACTGTAAGTTTGTTTGGATTTTCTTTTGGAATTACCGCTTCATAGTTAGGATATTTTCCATCAATTAATCTACAAACTAATACAACATTGTCAAAAGTAAATTTAGCGTTGGCATCATTATACTCAATAGTTACATCACTATCAGAATTTCCTAAGATTCCTTTTAATAAGTTTAAAGGTTTTTTAGGCATAATGAATTCAGCAGATTCGTTTGCCACAACATCAGTTCTTGAATATTTTACCAATTTATGTGCATCTGTAGCTACAAAAGTTAAGCTGTCTGTTGCAAATTGAAAAAATACTCCACTCATTACTGGTCTTAAATCATCGTTACCAGCAGCAAATATTGTTTTTGAAATTGCTGTAGCTAAAATAGCTCCAGGAATAACAGTACTGCTTGGAGATTCAATTGAAACAGCTTTTGGAAATTCATTTCCATCAAAATAAGCCATATCATATTTACCTTGGCTTGAACTTATTTCAATCGCATTGTTCTCATCAGTTTTAAACGTTAAAGGCTGATTAGGAAATGTTTTTAAAGTGTCTAATAATAAACGAGCTGAAATAGCAACAGAACCTTCAGTGTCAGATCCAACTTCAATGGTTGTACTCATTGTAGTTTCTAAATCAGAAGCAGATATTTTTAATTCGTTTTGATTTAATTCGAATAAGAAATTATCTAAAATAGGTAGCGTATTGCTGTTGTTAATTACGCCTCCTAAAACTTGAAGCTGTTTTAATAATTGACTACTTGATACTATAAATTTCATTTACGATTATTTTAGTGGAATGATTTACAAATATATTCTAAAAATGTTGTTATAAAAAAGATTTTTATTAACAGTTTATCAGTGTATCATATTGAACTGCAATATGTGAATTTGTTGCGAATTTTAGAGGCGTTAAAAAGTTATAGTTATGTTAATTAGTTTAGTGAAAATGGGAAGTGAGAATTAATATTTTATATTTGTTTTAACTACTAAATTAATCGAATTTTATATGAAGAAACTTGTTTCAGTTGTTTTCTTATGCTTATTTAGCTCCTTATTAACACTCGCTCAAGCACCAAAAAAGCCAACTTCTGGCGATATTTATCAATCTATTCAAAAATTAAATTTTTTAGGAACGGTTTTATATATAGCTGCACATCCTGATGACGAAAATACTCGGTTAATATCTTATTTTTCTAATGATGTAAAAGCACAAACTGCTTATTTAAGTTTAACAAGAGGCGATGGTGGTCAAAATTTAATTGGACCAGAAATTAGAGAGTTGTTAGGAGTGATTAGAACACAAGAATTATTAGCAGCCCGTAGAATTGATGGCGGACAGCAATTTTTTACAAGAGCTAACGATTTTGGTTACTCAAAACATCCAGATGAAACTTTGGAAATTTGGAATAAAGAGGAGGTTTTAAAAGATGTTGTTTCAGTTGTACGAAAGTTTAAACCCGATGTAATTATTAACAGATTTAATCATAGAACGCCTGGAACTACACACGGGCATCATACTTCGTCGGCAATGCTAAGTGATGAGGCTTTTGATTTGGCGGCGAATAATTTATACAAAACTCACTTAGAAAATGATGCAATTTGGAAACCGAAAAGATTATTATTTAATACATCTTGGTGGTTTTATGGAAGTAGAGAAAATTTTGAAAAGGCTGATAAAACAAACTTAATAAGTTTGGATATTGGTACTTACTACGTAAATAAAGGTTTGTCAAATAGTGAAATAGCTTCATTAAGCAGAAGTCAACATCAGTCTCAAGGGTTTGGTAGCACTGGAACACGTGGAAGTCAGACAGAGTATTTAGAATTTTTAAAAGGAGATTTTCCTAAGAATAATAATGTTTTTGATGGAATTGATACTTCGTGGAATAGAGTGAAATGTGGAAAAGAAATTGGAAATGTTTTACAAAAAATTGAAGAGGAATATAATTTTAAAAATCCTTCAGCAAGTTTACCAGATTTAATTGAGGCTTATCAATTGATTTCAAATTTAAAAGATGGTCATTGGAAAAATATTAAATTAAAGGAAATTAAAGAAGTTATAGCTGCTTGTTCAGGTTTGTATGTAGAAGCTGTAGCCAATATGTCTTCAACAACAAAAAATGCGTCAAATAAATTAAGAATTGAAGCAATTAATAGAAGTAGCTTTAATATTTCATTGAGATCAATAGAAATAAATCCTTTAAATATTTCTGAAGAAAAAGAGTTGGTTTTAGATCAAAATAAATCAAATAAGTTTTCAATTGGTATTAATATTCCATCAGAAATTAATGAAACATATCCTTATTGGCTTTCTAAAAAAGGAAGTTTAGGAATGTATAAAGTGTCTGATGATAGTTTAATTAGTAATCCAGAGACGCCAAGAGCAATTTTTGCTAATTTCAACTTAGATTTTAATGGTGTTGTAATACCCTTTTTAAAGGAAGTAATTTATAAATATAACGATCCTGTAAAAGGAGAAGTGTACAAACCTTTTGAAATATTACCTGAAGTATCAGCTACTTTTAAAGAGAAAGTTTATGTGTTTGCCGATGGAACTCCTCAAATAGTTTCTGTAAAAGTTAAATCAAACAGAGCAAATTTAATTGGAAAACTAACTTTATGTGTCCCTGAAAACTGGTATGTTGCGCCTGTTACTCATCAATTTAATTTAGCTCAAAAAGGTGAGGAGCAAAGTTTCAATTTTGAGGTAACACCATCTTCAACACAATCTGAAGGGTTAATTTCTCCAATTATTGAAATTGGTGACAAATCCTATACAAATGAGTTAATTGAAATTGATTATAACCATATACCTTTTCAATCAATTATTATGCCTTCGGAAGCAAAAGTTGTTCGTTTAAGTATTCAGAAAAAAGGACAATTAATAGGTTATATTCAAGGAGCTGGAGATGTTATTCCAACAAGTCTACGTCAAATTGGTTATACTGTAGTGGAATTAAACGAGAAAGATATTACACCTGAAAAGCTTGAGAATTTTGATGCAGTTATTTTAGGGATTAGAGCCTATAACACAAGTGATAGAGCTAAGTTTTACCAGAAATATTTACATAGTTATGTGAATAATGGAGGGACTATGATTGTTCAGTACAATACCAATCACAGGTTAAAAGTAAAAGAGGTAGCTCCTTATCCATTAAAACTATCTCGTGATAGAGTTACAGATGAAAATTCTAAAGTAGTCATAACAAATACCAACCATGAACTGTTAAATTATCCAAACAAAATTACAGAAAAAGATTTTGATGGTTGGGTTCAGGAAAGAGGTTTATATTTCCCGAATGAATGGGATGAAAATTTTGATGCTGTTCTTAGTATGAATGATAAAAATGAAACTGCAAAAAGTGGTAGTTTGTTAGTTGCAAAATATGGAGAAGGTAATTTTATTTATACAGGATTAAGTTTCTTTAGAGAATTGCCAGCTGGAGTTCCTGGAGCATACAGATTGTTTGCAAATATGCTTTCAATCGGAAAAAATAACATAGAAAAACCACTAAAAAATTAAGTATGGATAAACAGAAATTTGTTTGGAAAAAAGAATTTACAGCTGTTCTTGTTGTTAATGCGGTGTACATTGTGTTGTTTTATATAATAATGAAAACTTTCTCATAACAGATGCAGCAGTTAGATTGGATTATACTTATTGGAACATTATTATTTATAGTTTCATACGGAGCTTGGAAAACTAGAGGAAGTCAAAATGTAACAGATTTTATTAAAGGTGGAAGTGAAGCCAAATGGTGGACCATTGGTTTGTCAGTTATGGCAACTCAAGCAAGTGCAATAACATTTTTATCTACGCCAGGACAGGCATTTCATAGCGGAATGGGGTTTGTACAATTCTATTTTGGATTGCCAATTGCAATGGTGGTTATCTGTTTGGTGTTTATACCAATTTATCACCGTTTAAAAGTATTCACAGCGTATGAATATTTAGAATCTAGATTCGATTTAAAAACCAGAAGTTTAGCAGCCATACTTTTTCTTGTTCAAAGAGGATTGGCAGCTGGAATTACAATATTTGCACCTGCCATTATCTTATCGGCTGTTTTAGGTTGGGACCTAACTACCCTAAATATTATTATTGGGGTGTTGGTAATTATATATACGGTTTCAGGTGGAACAAAGGCTGTTAGTGTGACTCAAAAGCAGCAAATGGCAGTGATTTTTGGAGGAATGTTTGTAGCCTTTTATCTAATTGTAAGTTATTTACCAGATGATATCACATTTACAAAAGCCTTAAACATTGCTGGAGCAAGTGGAAAAATGGATGTCTTGGATTTTTCTTTTAATTTAGATAATAGATATACTTTTTGGAGTGGAATTATAGGTGGTAGTTTTTTAGCATTGTCTTATTTTGGTACAGATCAAAGTCAGGTTCAGCGTTATTTATCAGGTAAATCAATGAAAGAAATGCAAATGGGACTTATTTTTAACGGTTTGTTAAAAGTACCAATGCAGTTTTTCATTTTGTTAGTAGGGGTAATGGTATTTGTATTTTATCAATTTAATACGTCACCTTTAAATTTCAATCCGGCAGCAACTGAAATTGTAAAAACTTCAGAATATGCAAATGATTATAAATTATTAGAAGATGAGCATTTACGATTAGAAGGATTAAAATCTACTGCTAACTTAAAATATGGAAACGATTTACAGAATGAAAGTTTAGTAAAGGAAATTCAACATATTAATTCCTTAGAAAAGGAAAATAGAGAGCAAGCAAAGAAATTAATTAAGAAAGCGGATATAGATGCTGAAACGAACGATAAAGATTATGTATTTATTCATTTTATATTGAATAATCTTCCTAAGGGATTAATAGGATTGTTATTAGCGGTTATATTATCGGCAGCAATGTCAAGTACAGCTTCAGAATTAAATGCGTTAGCAAGTACTACTGTAATTGATATTTACAAAAGAAATAGAATTTCTGAAAAATCTGAAGCTCATTATGTAAAAGCTTCAAAATTATTTACGCTTGGATGGGGAATATTAGCAATAATTGTTGCCAGTGTAGCTAGTTTATTTGATAATTTAATTCAGTTAGTTAATATTATTGGATCAATTTTTTATGGAAATGTATTAGGAATATTTTTGTTGGCATTTTTTATTAAATATGTAAAAAGTAATGCTGTTTTTATAGCTGCAATAATAACACAAGTAATTGTAATAATTGGTTGGTGGTTTGATTGGATGCCTTATTTATGGTTGAATTTATTTGGTTGTATTCTTGTAATGGGAATTGCTGTTTTAATTCAGTCTTTGAACAAAACAGGAAAATAATTAAATAAAAAAGCACCTCAATTGAAGTGCTTTTTTTATAAATAGAAATATTAACTTCTATACGTATCGTTTAATTATTTAATCCATTCAGCAATAGATTCTTTATTCATTTTAACGTAATCAGCATTGTTTGCTTTTTCAGCTCCAGCTAAAGATTTTTTTGCAGTTGCTACAGCTCCTTTTTTATCACCTAAATCAGCTTGAATTAAACTCATTCTTCTTAGGTACCAGAAAGGAGGATTATCAACAGCAGTTGCTTTTTTCATCCATTCTAAAGCTTTGTTTAGATCTTTACCTTCAGCGTGATAATAACTTGCTGCTTGGAAATAGTCATTTCCAGAAGGTCCTGCCATTGCTTTTTCAATACTTTTCGAAGCTAATTTATCAGTAGGTACTTCAAATTTAACTCCAACATATACATTTTCCCATAGCATGCCCATTACAGCTGAACCACTTGTTAAATCATCAAAAGTCATAGTAAATGATTCAATTTTCATTGGCATTTCATAAATTTCAGCAGTTATTTTAGCTGCAACTTTACTTTCATCCCATTTTTGAGGAGTTCCCCAATTATTAGAATCACTATAGAAAATTACATCCCAAGAAGTTTCATTTGGAATTGTATAAACAGCATAAGTTCCTTTTTTCAATTCTTTTCCTCCAATTGTTACATTATCACCAAATGTGATAGATGTATTTTTGTTGGCACCTGTTCTCCACATTTTCCCATAAGGAACTAAATCTCCAAAGATAGTTCTTCCTCTCATTGCTGGTCTAGAATACTCTAAACTAACATCTGTTAAACCAACAACTTGTTCCAATTTTGCAGCAGGACTTGGTTGTGGTGTTTTAATTTGTGCATTAACTGCAGTTGTAAATCCGATTATAACTAAAAGGATAGATAATTTTTTTAGCATTGTAGTAATATTTAAGTTAAGTATCAAATATAACATAATACTACCGGCTTATGAATTAGGTAATTATAATTTTAACAATTATTTAAGATGAAGTGACTAAAGAATTATTGGTATTTCTTTCTTCGAATATAGTTGAAAACGAATCCAAATAGAACTAAAATTAGTAAAGGGGAAACTATGTTAATCAATTGCCATTTTCGATTTTCTTCAAAAGCCTTTTGCTTGTTTAAAAAATCAATTTTAACAGATTTTGACCTGATGTTTATCAATCCAGTATCATCCAATAGATAATTAACCGTATTTAGTAAGAATTCTTTGTTTCCATAACGTTGGTTGGTCCATTTATTAACTCCCAATTCCAGCGGTTTCCCTTTTGAGATTTCATTTGCAATAATATCACCATCTGAAATAATGACCATTTTACTTTCAACACCTAACTCTTTAGTGTTTGAGGTGTTAAATGGTTTAACTCTTCCATTGTATGCAGATTTAAATTTACCTTCCAATAAAACGGCAATTGGTTTATTTCCATTTTGATATTCAGAAGGAATTGGTTTTTCTGAAATTGTTTTTAATGAAACTATTGAAGGAGTTCCAACAGACTTTGATAGTTTTGAACTTTCTAATAAAATGGTTTTTGAAATATCGTTTTTTAAAATGTCAATACTATTCGCGAATTTTGCATTAACCGCTTCAATATTATTGTTTATTGGATGGTTATTTGAAGAATTTAGTAATGGGAAAAAGTTCCATTGAAATTGATTGAATTGAGTTTTATTTCCAATGTTTCCTGTTGCTAAAGGAATATCTGAACTATTTAAATCTGAAATTAAATCAGAATTAATTCTTACTCCATAATTAAAAAATAAGTCCGTCAATCCTAAATCACGTGGGTAGGCCAATGCTTCACCAGTTGATATCAAACTGTCTAATTCGGCTTGAACATTATCAACTAGCCAAAGAGTTTTTCCACCATTCATTACATATTGATCTAAAGTGAATTTTTCTTCTTCGCTAAATTTTTCAGTAGGTTTAGCAATAATAGTTAAATCAAATTTTGAAAGACTTTTTAACGTTTTTTGAGGTTGTGTTTGTACTGAATCTAGTGTAAAAGGAGCCAAAAAATAGTAATCGCTTAATTTTCTTAAAAAATCAGCTAAATAAATATCTTCTAACTCATTATTACCTTTTAAAATTGCAATTTTTTTAGATTTCTTAGTTGTTGTTTTATGAATAGCATTAGCGAAGGCATATTCTAAATTCTGAATAGAGCTTTCCAATTGTTCATCTTGTGAATTTGAAAATATATCTTTTAAAAGTGCTACTTTTTCAGTTTTGTTTTTTGAAGAAACTACTGCCCAAGGGAATATAACTAATTCAGATAATTTTCCGTTTTCCTGTAATTGTAATCTGCTTGGCTCTAAACCTAAATTAACCAGTTCTTGTGTAATTTTAGAAGGATTTACAAATCGAAATTTAATATTTTTGTTTAGCGATTTAAATTCTTCTAGATGTTGTTTTGTTTCAATTTGAATTCGTTTAAATTCAGCAGGAAAGTCTCCTTGTAAATAAACTTTTATGGTAATTATTTCATCAACATTATTTATGATGTCTTTTGTTGCAGTTGATAAAGTATAACGTCCATCTTCAGTTAAATCAAACCTCTTATAAATAGTAGAACTTATATAGTTTAGTATTAATAGTCCAACTAAAACGAATACTATTTTAGAATACTTATTTTTCATTTTGTATTCTGTATTTAGTTAATAGTAAGAAAAAGAAAGTGGTAGTAATAAAATAAATTAAATCTCGAGTATCAATAACACCTTTGCTAATGCTATTAAAATGAGCTTTCATTCCAATATTTTGAATGGTATAATCTAAATTTCCAAAAATATTAAAATTAGCAATTGCTTCAAATCCATAATATAAAAAGAAGCTTAAAAAAACAGATGTTATAAATGAAACTATCTGATTTTTAGAGATTGTTGATGAAAAAATCCCGATTGCTGTGTAAGTTCCTGCTAAAAATAACAATCCAATAAATGAACCAAAAGTAGCTCCAAATTTTAAATTTCCGATGGGATTTCCTAATTGATAAATGCTAAATGCATATATAAGTGTTGGCATTATTGCAAGCACTACTAAAATTAAAGAACCAAAATATTTACCCAAAATTAATTGCCAAGTTGTTATTGGCTTAGTTTTCAAAAGTTCAATAGTTCCAGTATTTATTTCATCCGAAAAACTACGCATAGTAATTGCTGGAATTAAAAAAATAAATATCCACGGCGCAAGAAAAAAGTAACTGTTTAAATCGGCAAAACCTGCATGTAAAACATTAAGGTCGCCTTTAAAAACCCATAAAAACAATCCATTTATTAATAAATAAACTGCAATCACCAAATAAGCAATTGGTGAGGAAAAAAACGAATTTAGCTCTTTTAGTAATATAGGTTTCATTTAATTAATCTAATAATTCAATGTTTTCAACGCTCCAGGCTTCTGGTTTGTTGTTAAATAATATTTTTGTTTTTGCCCAAACAGATTTAAACAAATCTGAGTCTCTATAGTTTTCAAGATCTTTTTCAGAATCCCAATAACTATAAGAAAAAAAGATGTTTGGGTTATTTTTATCTCTTAATAATTGTAATAAACGGCAGCCTTTAAAATTTCGTATGTTTTTCTTGTTAATATTGAAGTTTTCAAGAAATGTATCTATGTTTTTTTCTTCAAAACTCAATTTCACAATTCTTATTAACATAGTAATTCTAATATTTATATTACTGAAATTTTATGGTAATTACATCTCTATAATTCAATCCTAATAGGGTAAATGCACTTCCAACGGTGTTACAATTACTTCTGTACATAGCAATTTCTAAATAATTTGCAGAATTAAAAATAGCCATTCTGTTTCCATCCTTTTTTCGTTGTTCTTTTGGTAATGAAAAATCTATAATATCACTGTATTTACTATAAATTTTCTTAAAGGAATATTTGTTTGCAATAACTTCAAAATTTCTACCTTTTCCAATTTCCTGAAATAATTTCTTGCTAATATTACTTATGGAATTTCCATAATTATCAACATAAATAATGTTTCCAGAAATTGTATTATTGTCGGATAAAATTGAAGGCTGTAACTCTTTTATTTTTTTAAACTCAGGAATTGGTTTTCCAATAACTTCTAAAGTTCCTCCTCTTGCAATATGACATGCTACTTTTACAAAAACATCAAGAACAGGAAAACTTGTTGCCACAAGGTCATGTATGTTTATTTCCACTATTTTTTCTGGTTGTATTTCCGAAGTTAATAAAGAAATAACTCCGTTATCCGGACCAATAAAAAAATGGTTATCTAATTTTAAAGCAATGTGTTTATTTTCTTCATTTAATTCAGAATCTACACCAATAATATGAATACTCCCTTCGGGGAAGCTCTTATATGCATTTTTTAAAATATAGGCGGTTTCTGTAATGTTAAATGGAGAAATATGATGTGAAATATCAACTATTCTTGCATCAGGCAATTCACTGTAAATTGTACCTTTTATTGCCCCAACAAAGTGGTCTTTTATCCCAAAATCAGTTGTTAACGTAATAATAGACATATAAAATGAGCGCGAATTTTTTTGATAGTAACAAGGACAAACCCTTAATAAAATGTTTAAAACTTATTAATAAAGATTTGAAATTTGTTATTTGATAATGATTACATTTGTTATGATATGCAAATCTAATGAAATAATCCCTTAGTAGGCATACAATTTATTATATAACTTAATAACTTTATCATTTGAACGAACGTATTATTGAATTAACTGATATTAACCCAAATGACCTATTTGGAACTCAAAATACTAACGTAGAAATACTGCGAAAATACTTTCCAAAGCTTAAAATAGTTGCAAGAGGAAATGAGTTAAAGGCCTATGGTGAAGCTGAAATTTTAAATGAATTTGAGAAGCGATTAACAATGCTTATTACTTATTTTAATCGATATAATAAATTAGATGAAAATAGTATTGAACGTATTTTAACTTCTAATGGAGATGAACATAAAAGTTCTAAATTAGCTGATGGAGTATTGGTGCATGGAGTTAGCGGTAGACTCATAAAAGCGCAATCTGCTAATCAACGAAAAATGGTGGAGTTGATGGATAAAAATGATATGCTTTTTGCAATTGGTCCTGCTGGAACTGGTAAAACATATACGGCAGTTGCTTTGGCTGTGAAAGCTTTAAAAGAAAAATCGGTAAAAAGAATTGTATTAACGCGTCCTGCAGTTGAATCTGGAGAAAATTTAGGGTTTTTACCTGGAGATTTAAAAGAGAAATTAGATCCTTACATGCAGCCTTTGTATGATGCATTACGTGATATGATTCCATTTGAGCGATTAGATTCTTATATTGAAAAAGGAATTATTCAAATTGCACCTTTGGCATTTATGCGAGGAAGAACACTTGATAATGCCTTTGTTATTTTAGATGAGGCTCAAAATACTACTCATAATCAAATGAAAATGTTTTTAACCAGAATGGGTAGAAATGCAAAATTCATTATAAATGGTGATCCAGGGCAAATTGATTTACCACGAAGACAGGTTTCTGGGTTAAAAGAAGCAATGCTTACTTTAAAAGAAGTAAAAGGAATTGGATTTGTGTATTTGGATGATAAAGATGTTTTACGTCATAGATTGGTAAAGCAAATAATATCTGCCTATAAAAGCCTTGAAGTTGGTACAGATTTATAACCCTGAATTGAAATTATTTATATTAAAAACAACACTAAAAAAACAATTACAAGCTCAACTTAAAAAATGAAAAACACAATTAACAACACGTCATTTAATTTTCCAAAACAAAAGTCAGTTTATAAAGGAAAAGTTAGAGAAGTTTATAATTTGAACGATGAATTATTGGTAATGATTGCTTCTGATAGACTTTCAGCCTTTGATTATGTAATGCCAAAGCAAATTCCTTTTAAAGGTCAGATATTGAATCAAATTGCGTCTAAAATGATGGATGCAACAAAAGATATTGTTCCAAATTGGATTCTTGGAATTCCAGATCCAAATGTGGCAATTGGACATATGTGTGAGCCTTTCAAAGTTGAAATGGTAATTAGAGGCTATTTATCTGGCCATGCAGCAAGAGAATATAAACTAGGAAAAAGAATGATTTGTGGTGTGGAAATGCCTGAAGGAATGAGAGAGAATGATAAGTTTCCAGAACCATTAATTACACCAGCAACTAAGGCTGAAGATGGGGACCATGATGAAGATATATCAAGAGAAGATATTATTTCAAAAGGCATTGTTTCAAAAGAAGATTACGAAGTATTAGAAAAATATACAAGAGCATTGTTTCAAAGAGGCACTGAAATAGCTGAAAAAAGAGGATTAATTTTAGTTGATACTAAATATGAATTTGGAAAAACAAAAGATGGTCAAATTTTATTAATTGATGAAATTCACACGCCAGATTCTTCACGATATTTTTATGCAGAAGGATATGAAGAGAGACAAAGTAAAGGAGAGGCTCAAAAACAATTATCTAAAGAGTTTGTTCGTCAGTGGTTAATTGCTAATGATTTTCAAGGTTTAGATGGGCAGGAAATACCTGAAATGTCAGATGAAAAAATAAATGAAATTTCTGATAGATATATTGAACTATATGAAAATATTACTGGTGAAATTTTTGTGAAATCTGACGTTAGTAATATTAACGAAAGGATTGAAAAAAATGTCTTAAACTTTTTAAGTGATTATTGATATTTAAAATAATTTGAATAATTAGTGTAATTTATTGGTGCTGAATTATTATTAAGGTAATTAATAATAGTTTCAGCAGTGGTAAATTCTTTAATTGATGGAGTTGTAGTAAAATAATTATTATAAACTGCTGGTAAAAAATCTCCTATTCCCACAGTTATTGAATAATCATCACTTAAAATATCACCGTTTTCATTTTTAATAACTACAGTATTTCCTGATTGTTCAATAGTTAATCCGGCATAATATAAACCTTCTTTAGTATCTTTTAGAAAATATTTAATATCTCCAATTGTCATATTGTAAGTAACACTTCCATTATTAAAAGGATCAATAGAATAAATTTCTCTCACTGTAATATCTCCTTGATCTAAAGAACTTCTTATACCTCCAGTATTTTGAAAGGTTAAATCTGCATTTAATTCATATAGAAGTGCATCAGTAAAGAAATAACCAACCTGACTCCCATTATGATAATCTTCTGCATATCCAATAACTCTATTTAGTTCTGGATTGTCGTTATAGGTGTCAATAACGGCTTGAGTAGTTTCATCATATTGAGTCATATTAGATAAGTCAATTAATTCATAGTTTGAAGTAATAACGCCATCTTTATCAATAGATATTACAATTTTCCCTAAATTTTTAAGTTTAGAACCTGATTGATATATGTAGGTGCTGTTTTCCTTTCTGTCAACCGTAGAATGTGAATGTCCTCCAATAATAAAATCAAAAAACGGATAATTTCTAGCTATTGACACGTCTGTATTTTGTCCTAAATGAGTCAAGGCTATATAGATATCAGAATTTTCGGTTTCTTTTAAATTTGAATAATCTGAAATAATATCTTTATAATCTAAAAAGTTGAAGTTTTTTACCCTCCAGGGATGAGTTGACGGAATAATTCTGTCATTACTTTTTTTTGTTTGAATAAGGCCTAAAACAGTAACTTTTACATTATCTATATTTATTGTTGTATAAGCTTTTGGTTGATCAATTGAAGAGTTTTCAGTATTAATATTTGCACAAAGCCAATCAAATTCAGATTGATTTATTCTATTTTTTAATGCAGCTTCACCATAATCAAATTCATGATTTCCAAATACGGCAACATCAACACCTGTTTTATTCATTAAATCAATCATCGGATATCCTTTTTCATCGTAATTATCAACTATTGGATTTCCCGAAAATGTATCTCCAGCACAAACAAAAAGAACATTTGTATGTTTTTTTTCTTCATCAATTAAATATTTAATTTTTGAAAAATTATCAATACTACCATGTGTGTCATTAATATGAAAAATAGTTACTTCTTTAATTTCTTTTTCAGAAACAGGAGAAGAGTGGTTTTCTTCTTTGGCACAACTGATTATAAGTACAGAAAAAGAAAATAAAAGTAGTAATTGTTTGAACAGTTTCATAGTGAATGAATTTTGCTCAAAAGTAAAAAAATTAGATGAATTCTGAATAGGATTCTAAGGATTCTATTAAAAGTTTGAAATCATTAAAACTTAAGTTTTTGAGATTGAGCCAATCAAATGCGGTTTCATTTGTTGAGAATATTTCAATGGCTTCAGATTTCATTGGATTGGTAGACTTAAACAGGGTTGTGTTTACAACCTGATTTGGTGTGTTGGTTATTAAAGCAACTTGTCTTTCTCCAAAAATTTTGCTTTTTGCTCCTAAAAATTCTACGTATTCCTGAATGTCATTTTGTGAAATATCAAAAGATACATCTTGCAAATTAACAAAGTATTTTAAACCAGGTTTAAAGTTAGGATCAAGTGATAAATTGTGTTTAAAACTTATAAAAGATTTAGCGTCAATAGGACCCGAGTGGTATTCAAGAACAATATTGTGTTCTTTTATTATTTGATATTTACTTTTAAACTTTGACATTCTAAGTTTTGGAAATAAGATAAAAAAAAGTTCCAGAAGAATTCTTCTGGAACTTTTTTTTAATATTTGAAGGAATTATTTTTTCTTCTTTTGTTGAGCTTGTTGCTCTTGAGCCTGCTTCATTGCTTCGTTAATTCTTTGACGAAATTTACCTTGTTTTTTAGGCTTCTTTTTATTCTCTTGAATTTGAGCATGAATCTTATCTTCATCAATAATGTAATTTTTAATAATTAGCATTATTGTGATAGTTAATAAGTTTGATACAAAATAGTATAAACTTAAACTACTTGCATACATATTAAAGAAGATTAACATCATAACTGGTGAAAAATACATCATCATTTTCATCATTTTCTGCATGTCAGGCATTCCTTCCTGAGTTGGTTGCTGCATGTTCATTTGCTGACTTTGACTCATTCTCATATAAAAGAAAATAGCAATTGAGGCAAGTATCGGAAATAAACTTATGTGAGAACCATACATTGGAATGTTAAATGGTAATTCATAAACTGAATCATAAGCAGATAAATCATCGGCCCATAAAAATCCTTTTTGACGTAAATCTATATTTGAAGGAAAAAATCTAAACAAAGCAAAGAACACAGGCATTTGTAATAACGCAGGAATACATCCAGAAAGTGGACTCACACCAGCCTTACTTTGCAAGGCCATAGTTTCTTGTTGACGTTTCATGGCGTTTTCTTTACCAGGTAAGCGTTTGTTAATCTCTTCCATTTCAGGTTTTAAAACCTTCATTCTAGCACTTGATAAGTACGATTTATAAACTAAAGGAGACATGAAAATACGAACAACGATAGTTAACAGAATAATAATTAAACCATAGCTACCAATAAATCCTTGAAGTAGATTAAATATTGGAACAAAAACTAGTCTGTTTATGTATCCAAAAATTCCCCAACCTAGATTTACAATTTCTTTGATATTTCTATCGTATTTTTTTAGAATTTGGTAGTCATTTGGTCCAACATACCAATTCATATTGTAATTTAATTCACCACCTTCAAATGCTAAAGGAGTACTTAAATTAAAGGCTTTTGTAAATGTAGTGTCAATATCCTCATCTTGAACTAATGTTTTAGATGTCAATTTTGCTTTTTCAAAAGCTTGATCTGTAATTAAAATAGTAGAGAAAAAATGTTGTTTAAAGGCTACCCAGTTAACGTCATTTTCTTCTGCATCATCTTCACCACCTATAGAAAGATAATCAATATTTTCATCTTCTTTTTCATAATACATTTCAGTTTGTTGGTTCTCATAACGAATACTTTTCTCTTTTCTGAAAGCTTCTAAATTCCAATTTAAATTAATAGGTTGAGAAGTGTTAAATGAAGAACTTAATCCTTGAGATCTAATATTGAAATCAACCATATATTCGTTTGGTTTAATTTCATATCTGTATTCTATATACTGATTATTAGACACCTTTAATTTCATAGAAAGAACCTGATTTTCACCACTAGTTGATAATGTAGGTTCAAAATATAAATCTGTTGTATTTAGAGTTCTGTTATCTGAAGTTCCAAATTTTAAATTAAAAGATGCATTGTTGTCTTTTATTATGTACAATGGTAACGAATCATAAGTCACATAATTTTTTAATAATGCTTCTTTAATTTGTCCACCTTTGTTTGAAATAGTTAATTTCAATAAATCATTTTCTAAAACAGTTTCAGTATCTGTAGCAGATGGCAAAGTAGCCGAATAAGCAAAATTTCCAAGTTGACCTTGAGCTTTTGCTAATGATAAGGAATCATTTGATTGAACAGTAATTGCTGAGTTTGTTAGTGTGTTACTGTTATTAAATGGATTTGTTTCTTCTTGAACTTGTTCAGTTTGTTTATTTTTTTCAGCTTCTAGCTCCTCTGGAGTTGGCTGATTAGTATACATCCACCACAACATGATTGCTCCTAATAGAACAAATCCAATAAGTGAATTAATATCAAATTTTTTTTTATCTTCCATATCTATAATTAAATGTCAATTTGTCATTTGCTCCTTAACAGGAAATTAAAAAGCCCGACAAATGTACTAAATGTAACGGTATTATTAGGTTTTTATTAATGATTATAAGTTAGCTCAATAAGTGTTCCAAAGAAGCTTTTACAAAATCAACAAATAAAGGATGTGGATTTAGTACCGTACTTTTATATTCAGGGTGATATTGAACACCAACAAACCATGGGTGAGATGGAATTTCAACTACTTCAACCAAGTTGGTTTTAGGATTTTTTCCTGTGGCAAGCATTCCAGCTTTTTCAATTTGTTCTAAATACTCATTGTTGAACTCGTATCTGTGTCTATGACGTTCGCTAATTAGTTCATTTTTATAAACTTCATATACTTTACTGTCTTTAGCTAATTTACAATCCCAAGCGCCCAACCTCATTGTACCACCATAATTAGTGATGCTTTTTTGCTCTTCCATTAGGTCAATAACTGGGTAAATAGCATCTGAATTCATTTCAGTTGAATTTGCATCAGATAATCCCAATACATTTCTTGAGAATTCAATTACTGCCATTTGCATTCCTAAACAAATTCCTAAAAAAGGAATGTTATTCTCACGTGCATATCTAACTGCATCAATTTTACCTTCAATACCACGTTCACCAAAACCTGGAGCAACTAAAATAGCATTAAGATTTTTTAATTTTCTAGGAACATTAGCTAAAGTTAAATCTTCAGAATGAATCCAGTTTATATTTACTTTAACTTCATTGTGCGCTCCAGCATGAATAAATGCTTCAGAAATAGATTTATAAGCATCGTGTAATTCAACATATTTACCAATTAATCCAATCTCAACCGTATGTTTAGGGTTTTTAAATCCTTTTAAGAAATTATTCCACTCTATAAGTTCAGGTTGTTTATCTTTTGGAAGATCTAATTTGGAAAGTACAACATTATCTAACCCTTCTGCAAGCATTAAATTTGGTACGTCATAAATTGTTTCGGCATCAATAGATTCAATTACATCTTCTTTTTTAACGTTGCAAAACAACGCTAATTTTCTTTTGATGGAATCAGATATTTCATGTTCTGTTCTACAAACTAAAATATCAGGGCTAACACCACTTTGCATTAACATTTTAACAGAATGCTGTGTTGGTTTTGTTTTTAACTCACCAGCGGCAGCTAAATATGGAATTAATGTTAAGTGAATAACAATAGCATTGTTATCTCCTAGTTCCCATAATAGTTGACGAACAGATTCTACATATGGTAATGATTCAATATCACCAACTGTACCTCCAATTTCTGTAATTACAATATCGTAATCACCGGTATTTCCTAAGATTTGAATTCTGTTTTTAATCTCATCAGTTATATGAGGAATAACCTGTACAGTTTTTCCTAAAAATTCACCTTTACGCTCTTTATCTATTACCGATTGGTATATTCTACCTGTAGTTACATTGTTCGATTGTGAAGTAGGAATGTTTAAAAAACGTTCATAGTGTCCTAAATCTAAATCGGTTTCAGCTCCATCATCAGTTACATAACACTCTCCATGTTCATATGGATTTAAAGTTCCCGGGTCAATATTAATATACGGATCTAGTTTTTGAATGGTTACAGAATAGCCTCTTTCCTGTAGTAATTTTGCTAAAGAAGCTGCGATAATCCCTTTTCCAAGCGAAGAAGTAACGCCTCCTGTTACAAAAACGTATTTAGTGTTTTTCATTAATCTTAGGTTTTGGCAAAAATACTAACTCTATTTTAGTTGACAAAAAAACAACCCTTCAAAATTTAACTAATTTTAAAGGGTATAATTATTTGTAGAAGAATTAAATATAAATTTTTCTATTTGTTGTCGTTTTTAAATTCTAATAAATCACCCGGCTGGCATTCAAGCGCTTGGCAAATAGCTTCTAGGGTTGAAAACCGTATAGCTTTTGCTTTGCTGTTTTTTAAGATGGAAAGATTGGCCATTGTTATGTTTACTTTTTCTGAAAGTTCAGATAAAGACATTTTACGTTTAGCCATCATAACATCTAAGTTTATAATAATTGCCATAGTTATATTGTTAGTTCATTTTCAATTTTTAAGCGTTCTCCTTCTTTAAATACTTGCCCAATTGTAAAGCAGAGTAATATTCCTGCGGAATAAAATATAAATGGAGTTAAATTGAAGAATCCAATGCTTTGAACATGATTATCACTGAGAACTATGGTTATAGGGACAAAAGTTTTGATTAATTGGAATACTAGTAGATAACTAAAGTATTTTGCAATTAATAAGAAGTAGTTAGAATTGTTATTGTGAAAGGAATTATAGTCTTTTACACTTTTTATGAAGTTAGTTAATTCTTTAAGGATTAGAATTATTAATGTAGATAGAAAAATAGCATTGAATAATAAATATATTTTTGAAAATGTCGTAACGCTATTGTAGTAAATAGGTTCTGAGTTTATTGATTCATTTTCATTTAAGTGATTTGAAAGAGGGGTGATATTAGAATTATATGCTATGGTTTCCCCATTTTTAATTATGATTTTGTTATAAGTGGATGGATAAAAACTAGAATGAATAAAAATAAATACAACACCTATTAAGAAAATACTTGTAATTGCTTTTAAGATTATAAAGAAAATTTCAGCGGTTCGTAAGATTTGATTTGTTTTCATAGAATTTTATTTTTTAATCAATACAAATGTATCTAAATAAAAATGAAAAACAATATTAATTTATCGAAAAACAATAAAAAAATGTCTCTAATCAATAAATATTATAAATGTTAATGTATTTTCTCACTACTCACTACTCACTACTCACTACTCATTACTAATTACTCACTTCTTTTTCTTACTACGAATCATAGCTTCTAACATATCCCACATTTCTTCAGGGATTTCTTCAAGCATATTAAATTCTCCAGCACCTTTTAACCATTCACCACCGTCAATAGTAATAACCTCTCCATTTACATAAGCAGAAAAATCACTCATTAAATAAGCTGCTAAATTTGCTAATTCCTGATGAACACCAACTCTGCCAACAGGAACTTTCTTTTTCATATCAAACTTCTCTTTTAAATCTCCTGGTAATAATCTATCCCAAGCACCTTTTGTTGGAAAAGGTCCGGGGGCAATGGCATTTGAACGTATTCCGTATTTTGCCCATTCTACAGCCAAAGAGCGTGTCATTGCTAAAACACCTGCTTTTGCAGTTGCCGAAGGAACTACATAAGCAGATCCTGTCCAGGCATAAGTGGTTACAATATTTAAAATAGTTGATTTAGGTTGTTTTATTTTAATCCAGTGTTTTCCAAAAGCAAGTGTACAGTTTTTAGTTCCTTTTAATACAATATCAATAATTGTATCAAAAGCATTTGCTGAGAGCCTTTCAGTAGGACTTATAAAATTACCAGCGGCATTGTTCAATAAGCCATCAACTTTACCAAACTTATCTAATGTTGCTTTTAAAACTGCTTCAACCTCAATGTAATTTCTAACGTCGCATTGAACGGCTAATACAGTTCCTCTAGTTTTTTCTTCTAACTCTGTTTTAGCCTTTTCTAGTTTTTCAATATTTCTTGATGTAATAACTACTTTAGCTCCAAGTTCTAAAAAGTAAGTAGTCATTGCTTTCCCTAGTCCGCTTCCTCCACCGGTAACAACAATTACACAATCATTTAAACTACCTTCTTTAAGCATTGGTTTATGGTACATATTGATATTTTTTTAGTTTATATAAATGTATGTATTTTTATTTTTTACCTTTGAATTAATATTTTTTAATTTTTTTAAAAATCTATTTGTCAAAAACAAAACTAATTGTATATTTGCCCACGCTTTTAAGGAGTTGAGTTCTGAATAAAGCATCAACATAAGAAACACGATATTTAAAGATATTTATAATGAGTAAAAGAACATTCCAGCCATCAAAAAGAAAAAGAAGAAATAAGCACGGTTTTAGAGAGCGTATGGCAAGTGCAACCGGAAGAAAAGTGTTGTCAAGAAGGAGAGCTAAAGGGAGAAAGCAATTAAGCGTTTCTTCAGCCCCAAGACCAAAGAAATAATGGAACAATAGTTTTATATATAAGGTGTTACTTTTTTTTAGTAACACCTTTTTTTATACCCTATTGATAAGTTTTGAAAACTATTTTGCTAAGAAAAATTTATTTTATTGATATTTACACATTAATATATATTACAATTACCAATGCCTAAAAACACTAACATTAAATCAATCTTAATAATTGGGTCAGGTCCAATTATTATCGGACAAGCTTGTGAATTTGACTATTCAGGATCTCAAGCAATTAGATCATTAAAAGAAGAAGGAATTGAAGTAACATTAATCAATTCGAATCCGGCAACAATTATGACGGATCCATCATTGGCGGATAATGTTTATTTAAAGCCTTTGACAACAAAATCTATTATTGAAATATTAAAAAAACATCCAAATATTGATGCTGTTTTACCAACAATGGGAGGTCAAACTGCGTTAAATTTATGTATTGAGGCTGATGATAAAGGAATTTGGGAAGATTTCAATATTGATATAATAGGAGTTGATATTGATGCTATTAATATAACTGAAGATAGAGAGCAGTTTAGAAAATTAATGATTGAGATAGGAGTGGGTCAGGCGCCTTCAACTACTGCAAATTCATTTTTAAAAGGTAAAGAAATTGCTCAGGAATATGGATTTCCTTTAGTTATTCGTCCATCATTTACATTAGGAGGTTTTGGAGCATCAATTGTATATGAAAAAGAAGATTTTGATGATTTACTAAGTCGAGGTCTAGAAGCGTCACCAATTCACGAAGTTATTATTGATAAAGCTTTAATTGGTTGGAAAGAATATGAGCTTGAATTATTAAGAGATAAAAACGACAATGTAGTTATTATTTGTACTATTGAAAATATGGATCCTATGGGAATTCATACAGGAGATTCAATAACTGTTGCTCCGGCAATGACATTAAGTGATACTACTTTCCAAAGAATGCGTGATATGGCAATCCATATGATGCGTTCAATTGGAGATTTTGCAGGAGGTTGTAATGTTCAGTTTGCTGTAAGTCCTGATGCTGCAGAAGATATTATTGCTATTGAAATTAATCCACGTGTATCTCGTTCATCTGCATTAGCATCTAAAGCAACTGGATATCCAATTGCAAAAATTGCAGCTAAATTAGCTTTAGGTTATCATTTAGATGAATTAAATAATCAAATTACAAAAACTACTTCAGCTTTATTTGAGCCAACTTTAGATTATGTAATTGTAAAAATACCTCGTTGGAACTTCGATAAATTCGAAGGTTCTGATAGAACTTTAGGATTGCAAATGAAATCGGTTGGTGAAGTAATGGGAATTGGACGTTCGTTCCAGGAGGCATTACATAAAGCAACCCAATCTTTAGAAATTAAGCGAAATGGTTTGGGAGCTGATGGAAAAGGAGAAAAGGATTACGATACTGTTATCGAAAAATTAACCTATGCAAGTTGGGATCGTGTATTTGTAATTTATGATGCCATTTCAATTGGAATACCTTTAAGTAAGATTCATAAAATCACAAAAATTGATATGTGGTTTTTAAAGCAATATGAGCAATTATTAGCTTTAGAAAAAGAAATTTCTACAAATAAATTAGAAACATTAACATATGAATTGCTGCTAGAAGCAAAACAAAAAGGATTTGCAGATAGACAAATTGGTCATATGTTAGGTTGTTGGGAAAGTGAAGTTCATGCTAAGAGGATGGAGCTAGATATCAATAGAGTTTATAAACTAGTTGATACATGTGCAGCTGAATTTGATGCGCAAACACCATATTACTACTCAACGTTTGAAAACAAAATGATTACCTCTGATGGTAGTTATGCTGACAATGAAAGTGTTGTAACTGATAAAAAGAAAATAGTTGTATTAGGTTCTGGACCGAATAGAATTGGGCAAGGAATTGAGTTTGATTACTGTTGTGTTCATGGTGTGTTGGCAGCAAAAGAAGCAGGATACGAAACAATAATGATTAACTGTAATCCTGAAACTGTTTCAACAGATTTTGATACTGCAGATAAATTATATTTTGAACCAGTGTTCTGGGAACATATTTACGACATTATTCAACATGAAAAACCTGAAGGTGTTATTGTTCAGTTAGGTGGTCAAACTGCTTTGAAATTAGCTGAAAAACTTGAGAAATGGGGTGTAAAAATAATTGGAACTAGTTTTGAAGCTTTAGATTTAGCTGAGGATAGAAAGCGTTTTTCTGAATTATTAGTTGATTTAGATATTCCATTTCCAAAATACGGTACAGCAACAACAGCTGATGAAGCTGCTGAAATTGCAGATGATTTAGATTTTCCAATTTTAGTTCGTCCTTCTTATGTTTTAGGAGGTCAGGGAATGAAAATTGTTATTAATAAAGAAGAATTAGAGAAACACGTTGTAGATTTACTACGTAAAATACCTAATAATATGCTGTTATTGGATCATTATTTAGATGGAGCTATTGAAGCTGAGGCAGATGCAATTTGTGATGGTGAAGATGTTTATATTATTGGTATTATGGAACATATTGAGCCTTGTGGAGTTCACTCTGGAGATTCAAATGCAACACTTCCTCAATTTAATTTAGGTGAGTTTGTAATGCAACAAATTAAAGATCATACTAAGAAAATTGCATTAGCCTTAAAAACAGTTGGTTTAATTAATATTCAGTTCGCTGTAAAAGATGATATAGTTTATATTATTGAAGCAAACCCAAGAGCATCTCGTACTGTGCCGTTTATATCAAAGGCTTATAAAGAGCCTTATGTAAATTATGCAACGAAGGTAATGCTGGGAGAAAAGAAGGTGAAAGACTTTAAATTTAATCCTCAATTAGAAGGGTATGCAATTAAGCAACCTGTATTTTCATTTAACAAATTTCCTAATGTAGATAAAAAGTTAGGGCCTGAGATGAAATCAACAGGTGAAAGCATTTTGTTTATTGATGACTTGAAAGATGATCAATTCTACGAATTATATTCAAGAAGAAAAATGTACTTGAATAAGTAATTTTATTGAACATATTAAAAAAAGAGCTCCATTTGGGGCTCTTTTATTTTGTTAAAGAATATTTCTGAAAAATATTTTATACATTTGTTTAATAAAGTAGAAATTAAATTGAACAATATTAAAACAGAGTTTACAATTAAGGACCTTGAAAATTTTTCAGGTATTAAGGCTCATACAATTCGTATTTGGGAAAAACGATATAATATTCTTCAGCCTAAAAGAAGCAAATCAAATATTCGTTATTATGATATTAATAATTTGAAAAGGTTATTAAATGTGTCCTTGTTAAACAGTGCTGGCTTTAAAATTTCAAAAATTGCTCAATTATCAGAAGATAGTATTAATGTTAAGGTAAGAGAGCTTGTTCATAATGAAAGTGTGAATAGTCAGGCTTCAAATTCTTTCAAGCTGGCTATGTTAGGGTTTGATGATTTTCTTTTTAATAAAGCTTATAACAGCTTAATATCCCAGTTTTCGTTTAGGTATATTTTTAAATCTGTTTTTATTCCTTTTCTTAATGAAATGGGTTTGTTGTGGCAGGTAAATACAATAACACCTGCGCATGAACATTTTATATCAAATTTAATTAATCAGAAAATTCATGTAAATATTGATAAGCTTCAGGTTAGTGATGCTGTTAAAAAGGAAAAGCCATTTGTATTGTATTTGCCTATAAATGAAATTCATGAATTGGGATTGTTGTTTTTGCATTATGAGTTATTGTTGCATGGGTATAATTCTATTTATCTAGGTCAGAGTGTTCCGTTAGAAAGTTTAAAATCTTTGCAAAAAGTGTATCCAAGCGTAAATTTTATTACCTATTTAACTGTTGAGCCTTCAAAAGAACCAGTTGAAGAGTATTTGAAAAAAATTGAGGAAGAAGTTGTCGCTGATAATAATTGCAGCGTTTGGGTTTTAGGTGGTAAGGTGAAAAATATTATTGATCAGGGATCTGTTGATTTTAAAGGTGTTACGCTATTTAATTCTAATGCAGAGTTGCTCTCAATGCTGTAAATTTTTTTATAAAATTTGTTTTTGTTTAATCTTTCGCTATATTTGTTAAACAAAATGAAGAAAAAAATTATAATAATAGGGTCAGGATTCTCCTCATTAGCTGCTTCAAGTTATTTAGCGCAAGCTGGTAATGATGTATTAATTCTTGAAAAAAATCAAAGTGTTGGAGGTAGAGCTCGACAGTTTTTAAGGGATGGTTTTAAATTTGATATTGGACCAACTTGGTACTGGATGCCAGATGTATTTGAAAAATATTTTAATGATTTTAATAAAAAACCATCTGATTTTTATGATTTAGAAAAATTAGCTCCTGCATATCAAGTTTATTTTGATCGATTAGAATCACTTACAATTTCAGATGAAATTGAAGAGATATATGAAGTTTTTGAAAAAGAAGAGAAAGGAAGTTCCAATTATTTGAAGAAGTTTTTAAAAGCTGCAAAATTTAATTACGAAGTTGCAATAAATGATTTAGTGTATAAGCCTGGTGAATCAATTACAGAATTGATTAACTGGACTACAATTACTCGAGTGAATCAGTTTTTTAAAAGTATTAGTTCTGAAGTTAGAAGTAATATCAAAAGTGAAAAATTACGACAAGTATTAGAATTTCCTGTGTTGTTTTTAGGAGCAAAACCGTCAAATACTCCAAGCTTTTATAGTTTTATGAATTATGCCGATTTTGGATTAGGCACATGGCATCCAAAAGGAGGAATGTTTGAAGTAGTAAGAGGTTTTGTTTCCTTGGCAACCGAGTTGGGTGTGGAAATTAAAACAAATCAAAATGTTGAGAAAATTGTTGTTGAGAATGCTAAAGTAAAAGGAGTTAATGCAAATGGTGAGTTTATTAGTGCAGATATTGTTATTTCTGGTGCAGATTATCATCATTCAGAAACACTGTTAGATAAACCCTATAGATCCTATTCTAAAAAGTATTGGGAGAAGAAAACTTTTGCACCATCTGCCTTGTTGTTTTTTGTTGGTTTCAATAAAAAATTAAAAAATATTGCACATCACACTTTGTTTTTTGATTCTGATTTTCAAAAACACGCTGTTGAGATATATGATACGCCAAAATGGCCAAAGGAGCCGCTTTTTTACGCAAGTTTTCCAAGTGTAACCGATAATAGTTTTGCCCCTATTGATATGGAAGCGGCTACTTTTTTAATACCCATTGCTCCTGGAATTGATGATATACCTGAGATTAGAGAAGAATATTTTTTAAAAATTATTAAGAGATTAGAGGAGTTAACTAATCAAAGTGTAATTGATAATATAGTTTTTAAAGAATCTTATTGTATCAATGATTTTGTAAAGGATTATAATTCATTTAAAGGAAATGCATATGGATTGGCAAATACTTTAACTCAAACAGCATTTTTAAGACCTAAAATAAAAAGTAAAAAAGTTACAAATTTATTTTTCACAGGTCAGTTAACGGTTCCAGGCCCGGGAGTTCCTCCTTCAATAATATCTGGTAAAATTGTTTCTGATTTGATTTTAAATGATCCTGAATTTCAATATATACCTCAATTAAAAACTACTACTAACTAAAATAAAAATAATGAAACATTTATTTGATGATACATCATTTGCTTGTAGCAAAATTGTTACAAATAAATATAGTACTTCCTTTTTTTTGGCTGTAAAAATGCTTTCTCCAAAAATAAGATCGGCTATTTTTAGTATTTATGGTTTTGTAAGGTTTGCCGATGAAATTGTTGATTCATTTCATAACTTCGATAAATTAACACTTATCAATCAATTCGAAAAGGACTATTATAAAGCAATGGATGATGGAATTAGTTTAAATCCAATTTTAAATAGTTTTCAATTGACTGTGAAAAAGTACAATATCCCAGATGATTTGGTACAAGCTTTTTTGCATAGTATGAAGTTAGATCTTAATAAAACACATTACAAAACAGTTGAAGATTATAAAACTTATATTTATGGTTCCGCAGATGTTGTTGGGTTAATGTGTTTAAAGGTTTTTGTAAATGGAGATCAAGAAAAATATGATAATCTTAAAGAATCAGCAATGCGTTTAGGTTCTGCATTTCAAAAAGTGAATTTTTTGAGAGATTTAAAAGATGATTATGAAGTTTTAAACAGGTCCTATTTTCCAGGAGTGGATTTAGAATCTTTAAATAAGAAATCAAAAAATGATATTATTAATGAAATTGAAGAAGATTTTAAAGAAGCTTATAAAGGAGTGAAAAGACTTCCAATTGAAGCTAAATTTGGAGTTTATACTGCGTATATTTATTACAAAAGGTTGTTGAGTAAATTAAAAAGAACGCCTTCTGAAGAAATAATGAATACAAGAATTAGAATTTCAAACCCAGTTAAAATGAGTTTGTTAGCTAGATCTTTCTTGGTGTTTAAATTAAATTTATTATAATGAAATGGTTTTTTATATATCTATTGGTTTTATTTGGAACTTCTGAGGTTTCTATTCTTGAGCAAGTTAGAGAAGTTTTTCCTTTGATAACTTCAGTTGAGGAAGCAGATTTATGGTTAAATAAATTAGAAGCTGAAGAAGGAGCTGTGGTTGATGCTTATAAAGCTTCTTTATTATTTGTGAAGTCAAGATATGTGAAATTTCCATTAACTAAATTAAAATTTTTTAAAAGAGGAAAGAAAAAATTAGATGGTCTTATTAAGGCAAATCCTGATAATATTGAAATGCGATATATCCGGTTTTTATTTCAAAAAGAAATGCCTCGTTTTTTAGGGTATCATACCAGTATAAAAGAAGATTATAATTTAATAATTTCAACTATTGAAGTTTCTATGATAGATAATGATTTAAAGCAACATATGCTTTTAAATATGTTAGCCTCTAACAATCTTTCAAATGATGAAGTCAATGAATTTAACCGATTAATAAAAGTATTATGATGTTGTATATACTCATAGTTATATTAACGTTTCTTATAATGGAATGTGTTACTTGGTTAACTCATAAATATGTGATGCACGGTTTAATGTGGTATTTTCACGAAGACCATCATCAACCTAGATATGATAATGTATTTGAGCGAAATGATGTATTTTTTATAATTTTTGCAATTCCAAGTATTACTTTGTTTTATTTTGGATTGGAAGGATCTCTTAATTATAAGTTTTTTATAGGCTTAGGTATTTTGTTTTATGGAATTGCTTATTTCTTAATTCATGATGTATTAATTCATCAACGATTTAAATGGTTTAAAAAAACAAAAAATAAGTATTTAAAAGGTTTAAGAAAAGCACATAAAGTGCATCATAAGCATTTAAATAAAGAAAATGGTGAATGTTTTGGAATGTTGTTCGTCCCTTTTAAATATTTTAAGAAATGATGTATTTGTATTTGTTTTTAAATATAGCTTCGTTTTCAATTCCGTTTGCATACAGTTTTGAAAAAAAAATGAGATTTATTAAATGGTATAAATCAGTTTTTTTTGCCTTAATAGTTACTGGATTGTTTTTTATAGCTTGGGATGTTTATTTCACTAAAATAGGTATCTGGGGATTTAACCCTAATTATTATTTAGGAAGTAAAATATGGGGATTACCATTTGAAGAGCTATTATTCTTTTTATGTATTCCATATGCAAGTATATTTACGCACTATGCGTTAATTTATTTTTTTAAAAATTTAAAGCTTTCCATAAAAAATACAAAAGTTATTACGTCAGTTTTATTGGTTTTTGCATTAGCAGTTTTATTGGTATTTTATAATAGATATTATACATTTTCTGCCTTTTTGGTGTTTGTTTTATTATTGTTATATGGTTTAAAATATGACAAAAAGGTTTTACCAAGATTTTACATTTCATTTTTAGTGATATTAATTCCTTTCTTTTTAGTGAATGGTATTTTAACCGGAAGTTTTATAACAGATGAAGTTGTATGGTATAATAATAATGAAAATTTGGGCGTTCGTTTATTTACTATTCCTGTTGAAGATGTTTTTTACGCCTTTGATTTATTGTATTTGAATATAATTTTAATTGAACTTTTTAAAACAAAGTTCAAAGAGCTTAAATAGTCATGACGGAAAAAATGGATGTTTCAATTTTTTGGTTTAGAAGAGATTTACGGTTTTATGATAACTGTGGATTATTTCATGCTTTAAAGTCAAATTATCCGGTAATTCCTCTTTTTATTTTTGATGAAGAAATTCTTGCAGATTTGCCTAAAAATGATCCTAGAGTAACATTTATTTATGAATCTTTAGAAAATATGAATTTAATATTAGGTGAAATTAATTCCTCTTTATTAATTGAAAAAGGCAATATTTATACTGTTTGGGAAAGGTTGATTAAACAATATTCAATAAAAAAAGTTTTTTATAATAAAGATTATGAGCCATATGCTAGAGAAAGAGATAACGAAATAACAGCTTTTTTAAATTCAAAGAAGATTGATGTTTACTCATTTAAAGATCAGGTTATTTTTGAAGAGAATGAAATATTAAAACAGGATGGTAATGCTTATACAGTCTTTACTCCATATAAGAATAAATGGAGGTTACAGTTTGATGTTAAAAATTTAGAAAAGTTTAATTCTTTGTCATTAATAAGTAAATTTTTAAAAATGAAGTTTGAATTTCCTTCATTGAATAAAATCGGTTTTTTTAAAAGTAATATTAAGGTTAAATTATTTAATTCTGATGCTATTAGTGATTATGATAAGATTAGAGATATGCCGTCTATGGAAACTTCTAATGCTTCGGTTTATTTAAGGTTTGGTTTAATTAGTGTTAGGGAATTATTCAAAAATAGTTTGAAAGAGAATCAAATTTATTGTGATGAATTAATTTGGAGAGAATTTTTTATGCAAATATTGTATCATTTTCCAAAAGTAGTTCATCATAATTTTAATTCTAAATATGATTTTATTCCTTGGAGAAATAATGAAAAAGAATTTAAATTGTGGTGTGAAGGTAAAACAGGATATCCTATTGTAGATGCAGGAATGAGAGAATTAAATGAAACTGGATATATGCAAAATAGGGTTAGAATGATTGTTGCTAGTTTTTTAAATAAGCACTTGTTAATTGATTGGCGTTGGGGTGAAGCTTATTTTGCGAGTAAATTAATGGATTATGAATTGTCTTCTAATAATGGGAATTGGCAATGGGTTGCTGGAACTGGCTGTGATTCGGCGCCTTATTTTAGAGTTTTCAATCCTACCACGCAACAATTGAAATTTGATCCAGATTTTAAGTATATTAAGAAATGGATTCCTGATTTTGAAAATTATAAGGTAAAAGAAATCGTGGACCATAAATTTGCGCGAGCACGTTATTTGGAAAGTGTAAAAGGTTCATTAAAGCAACTTTC
>Ga0193953_1000197_pt1 | contig 33797 bp, 31 predicted proteins | sample BB_4_MG_FD_140325 | JGI IMG/M metagenome (GOLD analysis project Ga0193953, IMG submission 140325) | Microbial mat bacterial communities from the Broadkill River, Lewes, Delaware, United States - BB_4_MG | ecosystem: Environmental > Aquatic > Freshwater > River > Microbial mats | place: USA...
AACTCCAGCACAATCATTTCCTCCAATTTCTTCTTATTCAAATGAGGGTAAAAAGGATATTTCTGATCAATGCGCAAGTGCAATACTTCATTCAGTTTATCCAACAACTCTTGACCAGACAATTTGAAATAGCGTTCGGAAAAATCAAAAGCATCTCCATCAGGAATTGCTCCTTCCTCATCTCGATGTCTTGCCATACCATCCACAATTTCAATCATCAAACTTCGCTGATTGTTGTTCCATGGATTCTTAGCAGGGAGACAATCCCTACCTCCCCGACTAGCGGGGTAGGTAAGAACTGTTTCACCAGGATAATACTGACGCAATACGTGACTATAAATGTTTAGACCATAGTGCGTGCGTCTCAAGATGTTTTCTCTATTTACAACCACGGCACTTGGATTTTTTGTTGAGAGAATAATTCTTCTCAAGTACACCTTCTACATCGGACATTTTGTAATAATACTTGCCGTTAATGCGACTGTATGGAATGATGTCACAGTCCCTTAATCGTTGTAAGGTCCTAGAACTGATGTGGAGCATTTGCAACACTTCCTGTCCGTCCACCCAAGTATCTTTGAAATCATCTACTCGCGATGTCTTCACATACTTCACTTCCTTTTTCAGAATACGCACTTCCTCGAGCATAGACTGAACTAAATCAAAGAGCTCTTTCATAATCTAACCCTCCCTTTCTTTAGTAAGTAATCTGCTGCTTCTCTTTCTATCTCGTCTTTGGAAGCCGAGCGGTTGCGTAACAACCAAGCATCTAACTCAGTACGTTTGAAATAGAGTTTTTTGCCATTTGGCTTGTAGTAAGGAATGGTTCCGGCACTTGTCAATTTGTACAAGTGTGATACAGATAACTCCAAGTATTTACTTGCCTCAACCATGTTGAGGACTTCTTTCTGATTGATCCCTTGGCTTTCAATAAGCAACTGAAGATCTGTAAGACGTTTTAATATTTCGTCCATTGTTTCATGTATTAGATTAACAAAGGACTCTTGGCCAAAAGTCATCGATCACTCGACCGACAAGACAAAGTAGCGGCTACTTTCTTGGAAGTTTAAAATTGGAATTTTGGAAATATCACTTTTGCCTATAAACAGGGAGAAGAAATGTGGAAATGGTAATTTTGGGGTGGTGTTTTTGGTAATTTGAAGGGGTAGATTGGAAGTTTATACTTTTCGCCTGTAAGTTTTTTTTATCAAATCATCTTACCTTTATCAAAAACAATTAATGAGTACACCAATAATGGAAAATATTACTACCAATCATTTAAATGAGTGTGCTCATATTGAATGTTGCCAAAATGAAAAACATAAAGGATGGAAATATTGTGAATTTCATTACGATGGCGGGAGTCTAGGTTCAGGGGAAACCTTTGAACAGTATTCAATAATTGAACAAGACTTTATTGATTTTATTAAAATTGTACCCATTGATGATGAAAACCATTTAAAAGTGCACTCTCCTGTACTACGTGATATTATTATTAGAACTTGTGTTCAGATTGAATTGTTTTTCAAAGAGTGGGCAAAATTAGAATGTTCCGAATCACCCGATATTGATTTATTCAAAAAATACTCTGAATTAAACAAAAAAGGCGAGCCACAAGGGTCAAAAAACTGGAACATTAAGGATTATTTTTACTTTAAAAATTCCTTTGAATATTACCAAGAAATTTATGTTAGACAACTGGACAAAAAAATTAACCCTTTCGAAACATGGACTATTAAAACACCTCCTTTTTGGTGGAACGTTTATAATTCTATAAAACACGGAGGAAAAGAAGCGCGGATTGAAGCAAATGTTTGGAATGCACTCAATGCTTTGGCTGCATTATTTCAAATACATTGTATAAATAGACATTCAAGAACCTATCTTGATCAGTTTCGTCAAACCTCGTTTTCGAATAGTTTCAGTGAACTGAAGGTTGTCTTTCATAACCTTTCTACACCTATCGATACAAAGAAATTCCTATTTAGAGAAGACCGTTTTTTTGAAAAGAAAATTGAACTCGTTACAAAAGAGTCACTGAAAAAAAACACTAATAGATACCTTTAACTGCATTCCTAAACTGCTTGTCCAAATTCACGTTGTATCGATTGTCTAAGAACTTCCGCACATCCCTTGGTTTAATATCCTTCAATCTTTCGAAATCCCTCGGGTTAAAATAACCCTTTGCTATGAATTCGTGATAGATCGTTGCTAATTCATTTTTCAAACCATGTTTGTGCGTGAAGTTGTAATCTACACCAATAAATCCTTTGAGGTATAGATCCAGTTCAGCTTCAGCAAATCGCTTTGGGTTTTTAATGATGGTATCAAACGATAGTATCCCTTTAAGTTCTGCTCTGAAATCATCCATGATTGGAACGAATGAGCGATTGACTTCATTCGCTTTAATGATTGCTGTTTCAGACAAAACAATCACCGGTGCGTCAATAATCCTTTCTGGATTCGGAGCGCTCGTGTTAAACAACATTTCATACACCTCATCCATTGATAGAACTTCCCCATTCTTACTCTCCTGTATTTCCAAAAACAGCCTAACCAGTTGGTGCTGTAAATTGTCAAATACAAAAACCACATCCTTCGATGAGGTAATGTTTCCTAACACAGAGCACCATTCTTTTATGAAGGATTGAATCTCCCCTAGTTTTGTGTGGATGAGGTAGTTTTTCTCCCGAATATCCTTCGTAGATTTTAATTCAGACTGAAAGGAATTTAAAAAGGAAGCTCCTGCATTTTCGATAAGTTTCAAGTAGAAGGATTGCCGTGCATTGATTACTTTTTCCCAATCGACATCAAATAGTGGTTGGTGATTGAAAGGTACATCCTCCATTTCTTGGAGAAGCAACTTGAACTTTACCATTGGTTCCTTGGCTAATAGCCAAGGACGTAGATCAAGAAAGAGAATTCGATTAAAGTCTTTTAGCATGCATACGATTTGTAATCGTAAAGGTCGAGAAGTAGAACTTAATCTATTTACGTTCTAACAAACAACTACCAATCAAGACGAATTTTATTCGCTGCTTCTTTCTTCTTCTCATCGATAATCTTTGCATATACCTGAGTTGTTTTCAACTCGCGGTGGCCAAGCAACTTTGAAACGGTATAAATATCAGTTCCCATTGTCAATTGAAGTGTTGCATACGTATGGCGTGCACAGTGAAAAGTAATCGTTTTGGAAATTCCCGCTTTCATTACCCATTGTTGCAATTTCAAATTATGCCAAGCCGAATATTTCAATCCAACAAAGACACGTTCCTCCGGATCGTTTCTTTCTCCTAACATTTCAAAAGCTTGTTCCGAGATGGGTAAGGTCTCCGCTCCCTTCGTTTTCTTTTGACGGAAGCGAATGTAATATCCCATTTCATTGGAGTGTTGCACTTCTGACCAAGTCAACTTGTTGATATCCGACCATCGCAACCCTGTCAAACAGGAGAACAAAAAGGCTGTTTTCAGAATTGGAATTTCACATTCCTTTTTAACAACTGCTTGTAATTCGTCCATTGTGAGGAATTCACGTTCAGACTCGCCCATCTTAAAACCTTGTACCCTCTCCGCAAAGTTGACCGTTAAAAAACCATCTTTGTGTGCCTGTTTCAATGCTGCCTTAAACTTGTTGAAATAGGAGTGTTTTGAATTCTGAGACAAGTTTTTCATGCTTTTCGTTTTAGCAGTCTTGTCCAAATAGTCTTTGAATTCTTGCACCTTCTTCTCATTGATGGATTCGAAAGTGATTCCATGAGGCGCATATGCTTCCAGGTGTTTTTGTACAGCATCCCAATTATCGTAATTCCCTCTACTCTCAAATCGCTTTTCCTTGAGCTCTTCAAAGTACTTTACGAAATCTGCTTTACGAGATGCTGGATTGATAAAACCGTACGTACCGTTTTGAATTTCTACCTGACGTTGAGAGCGAACCGCTTCGGCAAGGTCCATTGTCTTCTTATTGGCTTCCTTTTGGGCCTTTGTTGGATTGTTCTCTTCCAAGTAGAGTTGAAGGTATTCTTTGGTGCGTTTTCCGTTAACAGTGAAGTCGAGAAAGAGGCTTGTTTTACCTCCTCTATTTCTTTTGCGAAGTGTAACTTTCATATGGCTTTTATATTAGGGGACAAAATCTGTCTCCATTTGTCCCCGAGGGACATAATGGAGACATAAATATATACAAAATTGTCCCCACAACATAGAAACAAAAGAAAATAAATACTGTAAAGTGTTGATAAAGAAGGAAAAAGTAAAACTAAAGAAGGGTGCTTACTTCCCGATACAGAACTTACTGAAGATGTTCCCTAATAAATCATCTGTGGAGATGTCTCCGGTAATGCTACCCAGGTGAAACATGGCTTGACGGATATCCATGGCAACAAAATCACCAGTTACTCCAGAGTCCAATCCAAAATCGGCTTTTTCAAGCGCTTCTGCGGTTTTTACAAGTGCCTCATAGTGCCGCGCGTTTGATACAATTGTTTCATTTCCAAGATTAAAATCGCCTTGAACTTCTGAAACCAATCGTTCTTCGAGCAACTTAATGTTTTCTCCATGCTTAGCGCTGATATGGATTGCATCATCTACTTTAGATGGAGCGATATCAATTTTATTCAATACCATTAGTATTTTCTTGTCTGGATATGTTTCCTTCAATTCTGAAGTCCAATTAGAAACATGATTGATGCTTTCTTCCTTTGTACCATCTGCCAGGCATAAAACAATTGTTGCTTGTTTAATTTTTTCTAAAGAACGCTCAATTCCCATTGCTTCAACTTCTCCTGCTCCTTCACGGATTCCGGCAGTATCAATCAAACGAAATAAAATTCCTTCTATATTCAGCGTCTCTTCAATCACATCCCTGGTAGTTCCTTCAATATTACTAACGATTGCGCGATCATCTCCCAAAAGTTGATTCAACAAAGTACTCTTACCCGTGTTTGGAGCACCAACAATTGCAACTGGAACACCATTCTTAATTGCATTCCCAAGTTCAAATGATTTAGCCAATCGTTTGATATAAGCCAGGACTTCAGTTACCAAGTTCTTAAGTTCAGTTCTGTCCGCAAATTCAACATCCTCCTCCGCAAAATCCAGTTCCAACTCAACCAAAGAAGCAAAATTGATCAACTTCTCACGTAAATCTTTTAATTCACTAGAAAATTTTCCTCGAAGTTGTTTCAAGGCAATATCATGAGCGCTTTTCGATTCTGATGCAATTAAATCTGCTACAGCTTCGGCTTGAGAAAGGTCCATTTTACCATTCAAGAATGCACGTTGTGTGAATTCCCCAGGATTGGCCAATCGACAACCATTTTTAATTAGTGCAGCAATGATCTTTTGTTGGATATAAGAAGAACCATGACAAGAAATTTCAACACTTTCTTCTCCAGTAAAGCTTTTACCATCTTCAAAAATGGCAACTAAAACCTCATCTATTAATCCTCCCTCCTTAGAAGTAATGGTTCCAAAATGGGTCGTGTGGGACTTTAACCCAATAAGATTCTTCGAAAAAACCGTTGAAACGATTTCAAACGCATTACTTCCTGAAAGTCGAATTACACCAATGGCTCCTACTCCATTAGGAGTGGCTAAAGCACAGATTGTATCTTGATTTTGAAACATGTTACAAAAGTACATACTTTAAATAGATAAGGCACAAGGAATAAAACTTAACATATTTGTTGATTACACTACTATCAATCTTTCATATCTTGCGCAAAAATTTAAAACCACTATGTTATGATTAAAAGAATCTCATTCTTTATCGCAATTGTTATCGCGTCATTTGCACAAGCTCAAATGCCAGGCTCTGGAAATGCTTTTAATTTCAGTTCAAACGATATCACAGTGCCAAATACTATGTCATTAAATCCTACTTTTATAAGTATTGAAGCATGGATTAAAGCAGATTCTTGGGGGTTTAACTCATGGGAAAATGTAATTGTTTCGAAAGATGGATGGGCATCTGGTGATCAAGGATATACATTAAGAGCAGGAGCAAATGGAACACTTTCATTTAACATTTCTTCTTCAGGTTCATGGGTTGAAACGACTTCTGCTCCTACAATGCAATTAAATACATGGTACCATGTAGCTGGAACTTATGATGGAACAACCCTACGGGTATACATTAATGGCGAAGAAGTTGGTAGTACCGCCCACACCGGTTCAATTCAAAACGGTTCATATGACGTAACTATAGGAAGAATATCCTATACCGCTGGTGGAGGTCGTTATTTTGATGGCATGATCGATGAGGTTAGAATCTGGAATAGTGCAATTCCTCAAAGTTCAATTCAATCCTATATGTGTCAAAAAGTGACAAGCATGCATCCTGAATACGCTAATCTTTCAGCTTATTGGAATTTTGATGATGCTGGAACCGTAATTGATCAATCTGTGAATGGAAACTCTGGAACAGTCAACGGAGCCACACAACAACTTTCTGGTGCACCAATTGGTGATGAAAGTATCTTTTCATATGGTGGTCCCGTAGATTTAGTACTCCCATGGGCTGGAACGGACAGTTTAGAAGTTTCAACAGCCACAATCATGGAATTCGTGCATGTTTATCGCATCGACGACACTCCTCAAAACCCTGTAACCGCATCAGGAATTACATTAGACCCTACACATTACTATGGAATATTTGCAGGGAACAGTCAAGCGTATTCTTTAAATACAACTTACCATTATGGAACCAACGCATTAGCTGCTGGTAATGAAGCTTATACAATATTGACAGGGCATCTCGATGGAAGCGTTCCATTTTGGTCAAATGAAAATTCTTCACAGGATCAAACGTTAAATACTTTAAGTAAAAATTATACAACACGTAGAGAAGTTGCACTGAGCATTTACTGTCCATCAGCCGGATTTTCGCCAAGTGGTGTTCAATCTATTTGTGCTGGAGACTCGATAAATTTAAACAACAACAGTAGCGCTACAATTTATCAGTGGTATGATGCAAATGGCCCTATAACAGGTGAAACATCAAGTTCACTTACCGTTAACTCAACTGGTGATTTTTATTTAATTGCAAATGACGGTGAATGTTCAGACACAAGCAATACGCTTATGTTAAGTGTTAACCCAATTCCTACCGTAAGTTTTGGTGATCTTCCAACTTCCATATGCGAAGGTGAAGCAGATACTGCAATTTTAAACGGATCTCCAAGTGGCGGAGTTTATACAGGAATGGGAATAGTCAACTCCTCTTTTTCTCCATCAACAGCAGGAACAGGAACGTATTGGATTTATTACAATTATACTGACCCAAATACAACGTGTTCAAATATAGATTCTTCTCAAATCGTTGTTAATGCTCAACCTAATGTGCCAATAATTACAACAAATGGAGATGAAATGTGCATTTCATCAACTCCAGGTGCAACATATCAATGGTATTTAGACGGAATGATGATGAATGGAGAAACTGACACATGCGTTACCGCCATAGTAAATGGTGACTATTCTGTTACTACGACTACTTCCGACAATTGTTCTGAATCATCAACAGAAACAACAATTAGCATAATTGGATTGGATGAAAATAGCGCTTTCAATGGAATCGTATTATCGCCAAACCCAACAATTGGAACAATAACAATTCAACTTAACTCTTCGTCGGATTTGACGACAAAGGCAATTATTTCAGATTTATCTGGGAGGGTTTTTCATGAAGGTGTTCAGACTGGTAGTAATTTGATTTACAACTTAGAACAATATCCATCAGGAACCTATTTACTACAACTTACACAAAACGGTGAAAGTACCCTAATTAAGGTAGTTCGAAAATAAAATCATATACATGAAAAAAGCCCTAATTGAAATATCAATTAGGGCTTTTTTTGTTTTTTTGATGCTAACGAACAATTAGCTTCGTTGAAATTCTTGTTGAATTTGAATAAATCAATACCGTGTATACGCCAGTATTCAATCCTTCAATAGAGTAAGACTCTTTTTCATCCGTAAAGGTTTTAACTACCCTACCTCTTTGATCAACCAATTCAATAAGTTCAGGGTTGATGCCAGAAATTGAAAAATTCGTACTTGTAGGATTTGGAAACAACCTCACTTCAACATCAGACGCCTCCGTAATACCAGCACAACCATCAACGAGTATAGACTCTGTTGCAGAGTTTTCACAGCTATTTGCGTCCGTATAAGAGTACGTTATAGTGTGCGTTCCTAGCCCTGCTGACGCTGGATCAAAAGAACCTGTAGTTACGCCAGTTCCAGAATAAGTTCCGCCTGCAGGTAACCCACCTGTTAATGTGAATGCAGGAGTATATTCACAAACACTTGTATAAGTTCCGAGGGACACAACAGGTAAATCATGAACAGTAATCGTTTGAGATGACGTGTTTTCACAGCCGTTTACATCCACATAAGTATACGTTATTGAATGAGAACCTGGACCAGAATTGCTTGGGTCAAATGAACCTGCGGCTACTCCTGTCCCTGTATAAATTCCTCCTGCAGGTAATCCTCCAGTTAAGGCAAAAGCCGACGAATTATCACATACACTCGTGAAGGAACCTAAAGAAACAACAGGTAAATCATAAATAATTAAATCTGTCCCGTTATCTGTTCCTGTTGTAGAAGGCGAAGAAGAATTAACTCGAATTCGATATCCGTTTCCAGCTGCTGTTCCTGCAGCGATGGTTACTGGAATAGATAGACTTCCTGAACTTGTTGAGGATAATGTTCCTATTGTTGTTGGAGCAGCAAAAGAACCACTGGCATCAGACAATTCTGCGGTAAATGTGTTACCTGCATTAAATGTACCAGTAGCAACAAAACCAACATTTCCAGTAATAACATCATCATAGCACCAACTCCCTGGTGCAAACGAATTGTCTGTACTTATAGATGCTGAAGCAGCAGCAGTTCCAGATATTTCAACCTCATCTATACTAAATGCAGGGTCTGCAGCAGTTGCCGCAGTTGAATTTACAAATCTAAAGGCAAACATAACAGAAGCAACATTATCCCATAGCGGGTCTGTCAATGACAATTGAGACCAATTGGTAACATTGTTTAGGTTAGATTGCTTTAACACCCATGAACTTCCACCATCAAGGCTGTAATAAACTTCTCCATAAGCATCAGCAGACCCTGCGCACATCCACCAAAAATCAAACGTAACATTCGTATAACCTATAGTAGAAATAGGAGATGTCATTTTTGAAAAATTAGTTTCATCTGAAACACAAGTTCCTCCATCCGAAGGAATATAAGATGCACAGTTTATTCCGGAAGAAATAGCGGCCTGCGCAGCAATATGTAAATAATTACTTGAAGGCGCACCAGTTATTCCGCCAGGTTGAGATGGGGTATTTGATACGGTAAAGGAAAATGGAAAACCCATACAAACAAATGTTCCTGATCCTCCAGAATATGTGTTATTAATTAACCAAGTATTAAAGGTTGTGTTTGCGCCAAGATCGCTGCTATTTAACGTAAAACTTGCTCCTCCTGATTCAAAATCTTCTAGATATAAACTAGTTTGCGCAAAAGTTGATAGTCCCGCCAAAAGGCAGCCTGATAGTAGTAGTTTTTTCATAAATAATTGTTTAGTAGATGCTTAAAACTAACTCAATTATAATTAATACGCAACTGTCCGCAAATCAATGACAACCGTTAACGTTTGGAACTAAAAAATTGTTTTACTATTTCAGCGCATTCATTTTCCATCACTCCAGAAACAATTTCAGTTTTTGGATGATAGATGGATTGATGTCTACCGGCTCCTCTTTTTTCATCAGATGCGCCAAAAACAACCTTGTCAATTTGAGACCAATAAAGAGCGCCACCACACATGGAACAAGGTTCTAAGGTTACATACAATGTGCAACCCTTCAGATATTTTCCTCCCAAAAAATTAGCCGCTGCAGTAATCGCCTGCATTTCTGCATGTGCCGTAACATCTGTTAATCGTTCAGTTAAATTATGAGCCCTTGCAATCACTTGATTTTTAGCAACAATAACCGCACCCACTGGAACTTCTCCCGCTTCTAGTGCTTTTTGCGCTTCCATAAAAGCCTGTTTCATAAAATACTCATCGTTGTAAGGAGAAATCATATTTGCATATTTTTAAGATGTTCAAAACTAAGCAAAATACCTACATTTACATTATGAATCTTACCATTGAAAACCTTAAAAAAGGCGACCTCATCGAAATTCTTGCTCCAGCGAAAGCCATAGAAAAGGAACATGTTTATTTTGCAAAGAAAACGCTGGAAGATTTAGGTTTTAAAGTCCGTATTTCAGAAAACTGCCTTGGACAATACAATTATTTCTCAGGAACGATCAGTGAGCGATTATCTGATTTCCAAAACGCAGTTGACGACAATGAAGTGAAAGCTATTCTATGTGCAAGGGGTGGCTACGGTTGTGTACAATTAGTAGACAAGATCCAATGGGCAAACATGCTTCGATTTCCAAAATGGATTATAGGTTTTAGCGATGTAACTGTATTTCATCAAAAGTTGAGTGCTATGGGATTAAAAAGCATTCATGCGACCATGCCTTTGAACTTTTCACAAAACACCGAAGCGTCTATATCAACCTTAATTCAGGCAATTAAAGGTGAAAAATATTCTATACAATCTGTCGAAAACACATTCAATCGACTTGGAAGTTCTTCCGGTACACTTAGAGGGGGCAACTTATCAATACTTTTTAGCCTTTTAGGGACTGATGATCACATTGAATTCGAAAACTCAATACTATTTATTGAAGACTTGGCGGAGCAAATTTATCATTTAGATCGCATGTTTTATGCCTTCACAAAAGCAGGGATTTTAAATAGAATAAAAGGATTAGTTATTGGTGGAATGACCGATATGAAAGATACGGCTACTCCTTTTGGAATGAGTTATGAAGAAGTCATTTTATCCCATTTCGAATACCGTAAGATTCCGATTTGTTTTGATTTTCCCGCAGGTCACATTAACAACAACCAAGCACTAATTATAGGCTCGGAAGTTGAATTTAATGTAACTTCTGAAGGAGCAAGGTTAACCTTTCTATAGTACTAAAAACTTTCGAATGGTAGTCAATTCACCAACTTTTATTGTAGCTACGTAACTTCCCAAAGGAAGATCCATCAACTCTAAACCATTTTTACGAATTTCCCAAGTACCTAAATACGTTCCTTTGGTAGACACAATTTTGCAAATTGCCCCTTCGGGAGCCTCTAAATGAAGATAACCTTGCGATGGATTTGGGTAGACCAAAATATTGTATTCTGATAACATTCGTTTTTGTGATGCGTTAACAATCTCATTTTCTTCACTTTGAGCAAAAGAAAAACAAGACAGAAACAGCAATGGGAGAAAAATTGCTTTTGTCATGATTGTTGGTTTTACAGTTCTTACTCTTTTAACGGAATACTCGATTTATGTTACGTTTTTAATTGTTTTATTTAAAACTGTTCTAAATAAGCATTCATCTTAGTAATATGATTCTGAACTATTAAATTTGTAGGACAAATATTATTCAATATTAAAATCTAAACATGAGTAAATCTGCGATATTATCGTCATCAATTGCCAAGAAATGGTGGATGTCATTAACCGGTTTATTTCTTTGCCTTTTCTTGTTAGGACACTTATTAGGAAACCTTCAGTTGGTATTTATTACTGGAGAAGAAGGACAAAGAGCTTTCAATGAGTATGCGTATTTTATGACGCACAACCCATTAATAAAAGTAATGTCTTACGTGACTTACTTCTCAATTTTATTCCATGCAATAGATGGAATCATGTTGACGATTCAAAACAAGAAAGCACGACCTATTAAATATGCTTACAACAAGCCATCGGCAAATTCATCAACACCTGCTCGTTACATGGCTATTTTAGGATCTGCTATTTTAATATTCATTGTGATGCACATGTCGAATTTTTGGGCAGTAATGCATTTTGATGAAGGAATGCCATTACACACAAAAGAAATTGCTGCACCTGGTGCACAACCACAAAGCCTATATTTAACAACAACTGGAAATTATCTTCCTGTGAATCAAGTTGACATTAAAGATCGTACAAAGATTTACGCTAAAGATGTTGATATTCAATTAGGTGAGGCGTACAAAGATTTACATTCGGTAACAGTTGCATTCTTCGGTCACGATAAATCTAAACAAGGTGTTCCTGCAAATGAAATGGCCTTATTAGCTGTTATTCTTTATACACTTGCAATGGCGGTTTTAGGTTTTCATCTATGGCATGGATTTGCATCAGCCTTCCAAACACTAGGAGTTAATCACAAAAAATGGAACAAAACCATTTCTGGTTTTGGAAAAGCATTTGCGGTCTTGGTGCCATTAGCATTTGCCATTATTCCAATTATGATTTTCTTGAATAAATAGAACTTAGAAATACTCGAAAATATATGTCAGTATTAGATTCAAAAATACCTGCTGGTCCAATTAAAGATAAATGGACTAATCATAAAAACGCAATTAACGTAGTAAACCCTGCAAATAAAAGACTAATCGATGTTATCGTAGTTGGTACAGGATTGGCTGGTGGTTCTGCCGCTGCCTCTTTAGCAGAAATGGGGTACAACGTAAAAGCATTTTGTTTTCAAGATTCACCAAGACGTGCACACTCAATTGCAGCACAAGGTGGTATCAACGCAGCAAAAAACTATCAAAATGATGGTGATTCAACTTACCGTCTATTTTATGATACTGTAAAAGGTGGAGATTACCGAGCACGTGAAGCAAATGTTTATCGTTTAGCTGAAGTTTCTGCAAATATCATTGATCAATGTGTTGCACAAGGCGTTCCTTTTGCACGTGATTACGGTGGACTTTTAGATAACCGTTCTTTTGGTGGTGTACTTGTGTCAAGAACCTTCTACGCGAAAGGTCAAACTGGACAGCAATTATTGTTGGGAGCTTATTCGGCAATGAACCGTCAGATTGGTAAAGGAAAAATTAAAATGTACAACCGTCACGAAATGCTAGAGTTAGTGAAGGTTGATGGAAAAGCAAGAGGAATTATTGCTCGTAATTTAATAACTGGAGAAATTGAAAGACATTCTGCTCATGCAGTTGTAATCGCTTCAGGTGGATACGGGAACGTATTCTTCTTATCAACGAACGCTATGGGTTCGAATGTAACTGCTGCTTGGAGAATTCACAAGAAAGGTGCATATTTCGCTAACCCTTGTTATACTCAAATTCACCCAACATGTATTCCTAGATCTGGAGAATACCAGTCTAAATTAACTTTGATGTCTGAGTCGCTTCGTAATGATGGTCGTATTTGGGTACCTAAGAATATGGAAGACGTAATGGCGATTCGCAAAGGAACTAAGCGCCCGGTTGATTTATCTGAGGATGAAAGAGATTATTACTTAGAAAGAAGATATCCTGCTTTTGGTAACCTTGTACCACGTGATGTTGCCTCTAGAGCAGCGAAAGAACGTTGCGATGCAGGTTACGGTGTGAATGAAACTGGAGAAGCCGTTTACCTGGATTTCGCATCAGCAATTATGCGTTATGGTAAAGAAAAAGCGACAGTAGATCACGAACCAAATGCTTCTGAAGAAAGAATTAAGGAATTAGGAGAAGCAGTTATTGAAGCTAAATACGGTAACTTGTTCCAAATGTATGAGAAGATTACAGACGAAAATCCATACAAAACTCCAATGATGATTTATCCTGCAGTGCATTACACGATGGGAGGAATTTGGGTTGATTATAACTTAATGACAACTATTCCTGGATGTTATGCAGCTGGTGAAGCAAATTTCTCTGACCATGGAGCAAATAGACTTGGAGCCTCTGCATTGATGCAAGGGCTAGCTGATGGATACTTTGTATTACCTTATACAATAGGTGACTACTTAGCAAACGATATTAGAACTGGAACAATTCCAACAGATTCTCCTGAATTTGATGAAGCGGAAAAATCAGTTTCAGCTCGATTAGAAAAGTTCATCAACAATAAAGGAACGAAAACAGTTGACCATTTCCATAAGCGATTAGGAAAAGTAATGTGGGATAAAGTAGGAATGGCAAGAAACGAACAAGGGCTTAAAGAAGCCATTGAAGAGATTCGCCAAATTCGTGCTGAATTCCATAAAGATGTTATGGTTCCTGGTGGTTTATATGAATTTAACCCTGAGCTTGAAAAAGCTGCAAGAGTTGAAGACTTCTTAGAGTTAGGAGAATTATTCGCTAAAGACGCCTTATTAAGAACTGAATCTTGTGGTGGACACTTTAGAGAGGAATCTCAAACTCCAGAAGGAGAGGCATTAAGAGATGATGCAAACTTTGCTTATACTGCCGCATGGGAGTGGACAGGTAACCCTGGAGAAGCAAACTTACACAAAGAAGAACTTACGTTTAATGATATTGAGTTGAAACAACGCTCATACAAATAAGACCGACATGAAATTAACTTTAAAAGTTTGGCGACAAAAAAACAGTAGCGACAAAGGTAAATTAGAGACTTACCCTATTGATAATGTGTCAGAACACATGTCGTTTCTTGAAATGATGGATGTTTTAAATGAACAATTAATCGTTGATGGCGTAGATCCTATCGCTTTTGATCATGATTGTCGTGAAGGAATCTGTGGAATGTGTTCTATGCATATTAACGGAGAACCTCATGGCCCAGACCGTGGTGTAACAACGTGTCAATTGCACATGAGAAAGTTCAATGATGGTGATACAATTTATATCGAGCCATTTAGAGCTAAGGGGTTCCCTGTGATTAAAGATTTAGTTGTTGACAGAACTGCATTCGAACGAATACAGCAAGCCGGTGGATTCGTATCTGTAAATACTTCTGGTAATACACAAGATGCGAATGCTTTGCCTATTCCAAAATTAGATGCAGATAAAGCGTTTGACGCTGCCGCATGTATCGGTTGTGGAGCATGTGTTGCTTCATGTAAGAATGCATCAGCAATGTTGTTCGTTTCAGCGAAAGTCTCTCAATATGCATTATTACCTCAAGGAAAGGTTGAGGCCCAAAACCGTGTTTTAAATATGGTTGAACAAATGGATAAAGAAGGATTTGGAAATTGTACAAATACTGGTGCTTGTGAAGTGGAATGTCCGAAAGGAATTTCTTTAGAAAACATCGCAAGAATGAATCGTGAATTCTTAAAAGCATCGATTTCTTCAGAAGGATAAAATAACCAACAAGAATACTTAAAGGGGTTGAATTTTATTCATCCCCTTTTTTGTTCTATTAACTTTAGTATGAAGTAATTAAAATATTGTAATTTAGTGTCAACTAAAACACTTAAATATGAAAAAACTAATACTCTCTATGGCCGTGATTGCCACTAGTTTTCTAGGACATTCACAAGTAGTTTGTGCAGGGGTTTCTCCAGCATCAATTACTGGAAATTATGAATTCGAATGGGCCGACCCTGCCGGATTAGACTGGGCAACTCCTGACTTCTTAGTCACTGGTGTATTTGTTCAAGATACATTAATGATGATTGATGATGGTTCCACAGGAACTAACGCTCAAGGAAATCCTATTTCTGCTGAAGGTTGTGCGGGTGCTCCTGCTGCTGGATCGCCTCCTGCTGGTACTGTGAATGATTTAACAGGAAAAATTGCTGTTATTTACAGAAATACATGCGAATTTGGATACAAAGCTCTTCTAGCTCAAAATGCTGGTGCTGTTGGTGTAATCATCATTAACAGAGACCCAGAGGCAGTTCCAATGGGTGGTGGTGCTGAAGGTGTCAACGTTAATATTCCTGTTGTAATGATTTCAAGTACTGACGGTTTACTACTTACAAATGAAATGGCAAACGGACCAGTTGTAATGTTTTTAGGTAACAAAGTTGGTGCATACGCAAATGATATAGGCGCTACAGAATCAGAGTTACTAATTTCTCCTTATGGAGCATCTAACACGTTTTTTGATAACGGATTTGACTTAGCTATCCAAGTATATAACTTCGGAACTAATGACCAATCAAACATTACGGTTAATGCTACAATAGATGGACCAACTGGAAATGTTTATGATGAAACTGTTGGACCTTTGAATATCGTTAGTGGTGATACTGTATTCATCGCAAATGGTAACCCAAGTGAATTTCCTCCATTTGATTTAGGTGGAATAGGTATGTATCCTGTTGGTGAGTATACCTTAACGTATACCCTAGACCTTGGAGGAACAGATGATTCTGATTTCGACAATGTATTCACTTCATCTTTTACAGTTAACGATGATATGATTTCTCTTGCAAATTTGGATGGTGCTGGAATGCCAGTAGCTACGGCTTACCCGAGTAACTCAACAATTGAGTACCAATCTTGTATGTTCTTCCAAGAGCCAGATGCTTCTAATGTAGGTATTTTAGGAACTTATTTTATTCCTTATGCTGATACTTCTGTTGACAATTTAGCTGGTGCTGAGATCTTCATTAATGTATATGAGTGGAATGATACATGGGCTGATTTAACAGATCCAACTATCACAACAAACAATGGATGGTTTACAGCATTGAATCAAATTGATTATGCTACACACTATCCGAGTTCAAATGACGAAACTGGAGATCCTGTTTATGTTCCTTTTGATGCTCCAATTGAATTACAAGATGATCAGAGATACTTATTCTGTTTACAATCATTTGATCCAACTATTTCTTTTGGATATGATGGTAATCTGAACTATGATGGTAACCAAGCTATCAACGCAATGCCAATCTCTCCTGTATATGTAGATGATACATGGTATACTGGTGGATGGAATGGTTCTTCTACTCCTGCTATTGGGTTGAAAGTAATTGACGCTGCTTTATTAGGATTAGATGATCATACAACTGTTGCTGGAATGGCATTCCCTAACCCAGCTGTTGATGTTGTTACTATTTCAATTGAGTCAAATGGTTCAGCTAATGTTACTGTAACAGACGTTACTGGTAAACTTGCTTTGTCTGAAACTGTTTCATTAACAAATGGAAAAACTGAAATGAACATTTCTTCTTTAGAGGCAGGTGTTTATGTTTTCAATGTTGAATTAGAAAACGGTGAAACTTCTCAATTCAATGTAATTAAGAAATAAGCTCCCAAATTATTATTTAAATGGCGTCCTATTCAGGGGCGCCATTTTTTTTGTACATTGCTTATATGAAAACACTTACATTTCTAGCATTAACGGTTATATCAATTGGATTACAATCGTGTTTAAAAGACCGCACGTGTGTTTGTACGCATTACGACACTTCTATCAATGAAACAGTTTCAGAAACGTATAAGATAGCTCGTTCCAACCGCACGCATGCTGAGAATAAATGTGCACAATTAAATGATTTAGATGCACAATATCCATCGACCTGTAGTGTTCAATAAAAAAAAGGAGTCCCGAATGGAACCCCTTTTTATCTAATTCGATTAATTATAACTAAAAGTTGAATGACAACCCAAAAGTTAATGGATACATATCGACAGTTTTACCATCATCAAATAAAGGCAATAAACTATAACTTGCAAAAGCTCCCCAATCGGCATACCCAAGTCTAACTAGTCCGTCAACCTTAAACGAGTTCAATCCATACTTTCCTTTTTCCTTTTGTACAAACTCTTTGCCATCAAACTCGCCTTTTCGCTTATATTTTGATGCAATGCGCACACCTCCAACAACACCAGCAGCTAAATAAAAACTCTTACTTGATTTCATATGCGTGTTAAATTCAAGTAATAATGGAACAGTTAAGTACGTTGCTTTTAATTTGTTCTTAGAATAGCTATTTAAAGTGTCTATAGCGGCCGTTAACGTGTCTGCATTTGATATTAATACATAATCATCATTAAACGCAACAGAAGTGAAGCTAAAGCCTAATCCGGTCGTTACACCGAAGTATTGTTTCGCAATATTAAACTTATGTTCAAGAAAGTTAATATTCCAAACCTGTGAGCGAGCCGCATCATTTTTCCAATATGGATGATTATCAAATTTATTTTGAAATTGGTCATTCATTAACATAGTAAACCCAAAATCAACTCCTGCCCAATGTGCTTCGCTGCGTTTTTCAGATTTTCCGAATTCGAATTCAGAATCATCTTCATCTTTACGGATAACAATTAACTCCTTGTTTCCAAGATTGAAACGTGTAGTATCATTTCCAACTTCAAGCGTATCAGTTTCTATTGGCTCTAAATCTTCTTGTGCAAAAACAGCAGCTGAGAATAGCATCACCGTTGCAATCATATAAACCTTTTTCATAACTATCATGTTTGTTTTGTTGTAAGACCAACTCAACATTAAAAAGTTACAATCAATCCCAATTTTCTATAAAATCGTCTAGATCTCTGCGGTCTTTCTTCGTAGGTTTACCTGTACCATTGTGACGATAATTGCTCTGTGCTGCTTGATAAATCTTGAGCTTTTCAATTTCTTCAATCGGTGTCACATCTATGATATACTGATCAACTAATTTTGCTCCGATTCGTTTATCCAATAACTGGATTACCCGGTAAGAAAACACCGCAGTATGCCTTATTATTTGAATTTCGTCACCTAATTTCACTTCTTTCGCTGGTTTAGCTCCGGAATAATTTAATTTAACCTTTCCCTTGCTAACCGCCTCAGTAGATTGAGATCTTGTTTTAGCAAGACGAACACACCATACATACTTATCTAACCTACAACCCATCTTTAATTCGTTTAGGGAGATAATTATAAACCAATTCATATGAATGGTCAATAAGTTCTTGGATTAGTTTTTCGGGCACATCAGAATCCACTTTAATTGTATTCCAATGCTTTTTATTCATATGATAACCTGGTAAGACTCCTTGAAATGTTTCACGTAACTCGACAGCCCGTTGAGGATCTGATTTTAAATTGATAGAATCAAATTCATTCAGGCCTGCAAGCGCAAACATCTTACCACCAACCTTAAATACAAGGGTGTTATTATCAAAAGGGAAACATTCTTCTACACCCTTTTTTTTTGTACAATATTCAAAAAAACTCTCCGCGTTCACTTAGTGGATTGCAGGTGCATCTTTTTCTGTACCCAATCTATGTAACATTTTTGCATGCCCAGAAAGCGCATCATAAAATGTTTTATAAGAATAATATGGTAGATTGTATTCAAATGCAGTATCTCGGACAATATTTGAGATTTTACGGTAATGAACATGACAAATATTCGGAAATAAGTGGTGTTCAATTTGATAATTTAATCCCCCTACATACCAAGAAAACAAACGGGCTTTTGGAGCAAAATTTGCTGTATTCATTAATTGGTTAGCCGCCCAATCCAATTTTATTTCACCGTCTTTATTCGCTGCTTCAAACGTAGAAGTAGGCACGACATGTGCCGGTTGAAAAATTCCAGCTAAAGTCAACCCAGCAATGAAATGCATCAATAAGAAACACAATAAAGTACCCCACCAAGACATAGAACCTAATATCATAGGTAAAGCCAAAGTCAACGCCAAATAAATCGTTTTTGTAATTATTAACGTAGTTAAAAATTGTGCTCCCGTAATCCCTTGAGTTTTTAAAAGATCTTTCTTTTTGTAACGCATGTATTGTGCATAATCCTTAGAAGTTGCCCACATAATCGTCATCATACCATATAAAAACCAGGCGTAAATATGTTGGAAACGGTGACCTTTCTTTAATTCTTGATTAGGTGAAAAACGCATTAAAATACCAGTATCGATATCTTCATCCATTTCATCTACATTTGTAAATGTATGGTGTAAAACATTGTGTTGAATTCTCCAATTCACATCACTTCCACCAACTAACCAAATCATTTTACCCATAATCATATTTACGTACTTATTTTTTGAATAAGCGCTATGATTGGCGTCATGCATAATAGAAAGACCAATACCTGACATACCGAAACCCATTAATATCCACATGAGGATTATTAATAAATTAGATTCTAAAACTGTTAGAATTAGTATAAATGGTACCAGATACAGCGCAATCATAAAGATGCTTTTTAATACCATATTAGTATTCGCATATCTAGAAATGTTGTTTTCTTTAAAATATGAATTAACCCTCTTACGTAGTTCTTTATAAAACTCATCGTTATTTGGGTTTGTAAATTTGACTTTATTTAAAATCATAAAAATTATAATTGATTTTGAAAAACAAAGATAATGTTAATATAACTTGCAGGATGTAACAAAAGTCATAATTTATGATAACAATTATAATCTTAGATTAGAAACTCGACCCTGATAATAGGTATAAAGACTATTTTTGTTTCACATAAAGTACTTTCAAATAGATGCATAAAACAATTACAGAAACTTATTGCAACGACTATTATAATCGTTCAAGAAATCAAACGAAAGAAGTTAAGGTTGGAAACATATTTATTGGTGGTGACGCGCCAATTCGAGTGCAATCTATGACGACTGCGGACACAATGGACACGCAAAAATCTGTAGATGAATCAATTAGAATGATCGAGGAAGGGTGTGAATTAGTTCGATTAACCGCTCCAAGTAAGAAAGAAGCAGAAAATTTAGCAGTAATAAAAAGAATGCTAGTCGAAAAAGGGTACAATACACCCTTAGTGGCCGACATCCATTTTACTCCAAATGCGGCAGAAATTGCTGCACGTCATATTGAAAAGGTTAGAGTAAATCCTGGTAATTATGCAGACAAAAAAAAGTTTGAGGAAATTGAATATACCGATGATTCCTACGCAGAAGAATTACGTCGAATTGAAGAAAAATTTACTCCATTAGTACTTTTATGTAAAGAAAACGGTACAGCGATGCGTATCGGAACAAATCATGGCTCACTTTCTGACCGCATTTTAAGTCGATATGGCGACACTCCAGACGGTATGGTTGAATCTGCCATGGAGTTCTTAAACATCTGTTACAAAAATGACTTTCATAATGTGGTAATTTCCATGAAAGCAAGCAATACCCTGGTAATGGTTCAAGCTTATCGTATGCTTGTTTCAGTGATGAAAGCAAAAGGCATGTCCTACCCTTTACATTTAGGAGTTACTGAAGCTGGAGATGGTGAAGATGGTAGAATTAAATCTGCAGTAGGCATAGGAGCACTTTTGGAAGATGGATTAGGCGATACAATACGCGTTTCACTGACAGAAAAACCAGAAGCAGAGATGCCAGTAGCTAAAAAGTTACTCGAAAAATTCGACGCGAAAACGTACATACCATTTACGATTGAGCATAAACAAAACGTATTACCATACAATCCATATCACTACGAAAGAAGACATAGTCTAGCTGTCGACAACATAGGCGATCATAACGTTCCAATTGTCTTTGCTGATCTAAGTTCTGTTGAGCATATTAAACCATCTCATTTCTTCGGTTTTGGATTAAACTATTCCGTTCCATTGGATAAATGGAACTTAACTGATACAGCTGCTGATGTTGTTTATATTGGTGAACAACTATTAAACTTTGAAGTACCGGGAACACTTAAGATAGTTTGTAGTTATGCAAACTGGGAAGAAAACTATCAAAACAAACCAGGATTTTACCCACTAATAAAAGAATCCCAGATAAAATTATTTAGCTCAAAAGATGTCTTTTTCGTGAAACATTATGCTGAAAACTTGGAAACTAATTATCTATTGAACTATCCAAATGCAATCGTTGTTTTAGATTCTCAACATTCCAATAAAACACAACTTTATCGCTCTATTAATTTAAATTTTGCGAATAAAAATATAAAAAATCCCGTAATAATTTGTTCCTATCCAACAGCATCTGACCCTGAAACATATCAATTGTGGGCTTCATCAGATTTAGGATCGGTTTTAATTGATGGTTTCGGTGATGGTATTTGGTTAGAGGGAAATCAAAGCACGCAATTAATAAACACAACTTCGTTTGGCATTTTACAAGCAACACGTTCTCGAATTTCAAAAACCGAATATATTAGTTGCCCTTCTTGTGGTAGAACATTATTTGACCTTCAAGAAACTACAGCTAAAATTCGATCGAAAACATCTCATTTAAAAGGATTAAAAATTGGAATTATGGGGTGTATAGTAAATGGACCAGGAGAAATGGCTGATGCTGATTATGGATATGTAGGAACCGGTCCTGGAAAAATCCATTTATACAAAGAGCAAACCGTAGTTCGAAAAAACATTGCTGAAGATAAAGCCGTGGATGAATTAATCGATTTGATCAAAGAAAATGGTGATTGGATAGAGCCAAAACTTGATTAAACACATAACTAACTGTTAATCAACGACTAAACCGTTTAAAAAACAAGTCGCGTTAAATCGCACTTCTCACACTACTTAAGGTGATTCTATATTTTAAAGCATAAAAAAGCCCTGAAGCGCATAAAAATGCATTTCAGGGCTCATAAACAATCTATTTACAGGTTATCTACCTAAAAAAACCAACAAAACAGAAATATCACTTGGAGAAACTCCACTTACACGAGAAGCCTGACCAATCGTTGCCGGCTTCAAGCTTGATAATTTTTCTTTGGCTTCACTACTTAAACTTTTCATAAGTCTATAATCAAGATCTGCTGGAATCTTAACTTCATCCAAGCGATTTAATTTTTTTGCCACACCTTCCTCACGATTAATATAGCCCTCATATTTCAATTGAATTTCTGTTTGAGATACAATATCATTATGACTAGAAGTTAATTCAGCAGCCAATTCTTTAGATTTAACACTCATCCCTAAAACGTCATCCATTGTAATATTAGGACGCGTAATTAAAGAACTCAATTTAACCTGTTGAGAGATCGGAGCACTATTTCGTTCCTTTAAAACCACATTCGCCTTTTCAACAGACACCCCTTCCATTTGTAAAGCTTTCTTTAAGTCTTCCGTGCCTTTTATTTTTGCTTCAACGCGACTTAGCGCTAAATCATCTGCCAATCCAAGCGCGTGACCAATTTGAGTTAAGCGAATATCCGCATTATCCTGTCGTAACAATATTCTATATTCAGCACGACTTGTAAACATTCGATAAGGTTCTTCCGTTCCTTTTGTAATAAGATCATCAATTAAAACCCCAATGTACGCTTCACTTCTTGAAAGAATAAACGGTTCTTGGTTATTAATTTTACGGTGCGCATTTATTCCAGCCATCAAACCTTGGCAGGCTGCTTCCTCATAACCTGTAGTTCCATTAATCTGACCAGCAAAATACAACCCATCAATTCTTTTCGTTTCTAGCGTATGTTTTAATTGAGTTGGTGGAAAATAATCATATTCAATTGCATAACCTGGACGAAACATTTTAGCATTTTCAAAACCAGGGATTAACTGCATGGCCTTCATCTGAATCTCTTCTGGAAGTGAAGTACTAAATCCATTGACATAAATTTCCACAGTATTCCAACCTTCCGGCTCAACAAAAATTTGGTGTCTATCGCGATCAGCGAAACGATTAATCTTATCCTCAATACTTGGACAATATCTTGGTCCCGAACTTTTAATTGCACCATTAAACATTGGTGAACGATCAAAACCTTCCTTCAACATCTCATGCGTTTCAGGATTTGTATATGTAATATAACAAGAACGTTGTTTCGACAGCGGTTTAGTATCCGAATAACTAAACTTAGAAGGAATATCATCACCAGGCTGTTCTTCCATTTTAGAAAAATCTAACGAACGACCATCAACACGTGGCGGGGTACCTGTTTTCATTCTTCCAGTTTCAAAACCTAAGTTTTGTAAATCTTCAGTAATTCCGGTTGCAGCTTTTTCACCTGCTCTACCACCTCCAAATTGTTTTTCTCCTAAATGAATCAATCCATTCAAAAATGTTCCATTCGTTAGAACAACAGATTTTGCTTTAATTTCAACACCGATTGCCGTTTTCACACCAACAACCTTATCCTTCTCAACAAGAAGACCAGTACACATGTCTTGCCAGAAATCCACATTAGAATTTCTCTCCAACATTAACCTCCACTCTTCTGCAAAAAGCATTCTATCATTTTGAGTTCTTGGCGACCACATTGCAGGTCCTTTAGATCTATTCAACATCCTAAATTGAATAGCACTAAGGTCACTCACAATTCCTGAGCCACCTCCAAGCGCATCGATTTCTCTTACAATTTGCCCTTTTGCAACTCCTCCCATAGCAGGATTACAACTCATTTGAGCAATTGTATTCATATTCATGGTGATCAACAACACAGAACTCCCTAACTTGCCCGCAGCATTTGCAGTCTCACAACCAGCATGTCCCCCACCTACTACTATAACATCGTATTCTCTTAACATAAACTACTGTTTCACGTGGAACAAATTTACAACACTAATAATTAACATCACGTTTCACGTGAAACAATTAAAGCTAAAGCCTCATTTTCTTTATTTGTCATAACCTTTTTATCATCATCAGATTTATCACCATAACCACAAATATGCAACACCCCATGCACAACGACACGATACAATTCATTTAAAAAAGAAACACCTTCATTATTAGAATTAAACTTTAACATATCGACACTAATAAATAAATCACCAGAAACATAGTTTCCCACCCTATAATCAAAAGTGATGATGTCCGTATAATAGTCATGTTTCAAATGATCTTGATTTATTTTCAACAAATAACTATCCGAACAAAAAATCAAATTCAACTCCCCCAGCTCCAATGTTTCACGTGAAACAACTTCAGACAACCATGAAACAAAAAATTCCGGATCTAAATCCAGAATTTCAGTATCTTCAAAAAAAATATTTACCATTATTTTTTACTAAAATAGATATTAACGCTTCGCCCTTCATCTTCGAACTCAACCTCTTCAGCCAAAGATTTCATTAAATAAATACCACGACCATTTTCCTTTTCTAAATTCTCCGGAGCTGTTGGGTCAGGTAAATTTTTATAATCAAAACCATCTCCCGAATCCACTACACTAAAACAAAAATCAGTTTCCTTATCTCCAACATACAAGTCTACCGTTAAATTATCTGATTCCTTATTTCCATGTTGAATAGCATTATTTACTGCTTCTGTAACAGCAATTAAAACGTTACCGTAATAATCCTCATTAATTAAAAGTTTATTACAAACATCATCAATTAATAATTCTACCTTATTTATAGACTCAAATTTTGAAGGCACTTTTAAGCTCTCAATCTCAACAAAACCATCTTTCATATTCACCTCAACAATTACAAAGCACGTATGAAATATTGATTAGCCTTATCCTTATAATACTTCTGATAAGCCGGATCAACTGACCTCAATAATTCAATTTGCTTTAGCTTTTGTTTGTTATACTCATCAAATTGAATTTGGTTACCATTATTATCAGAAAATCCTTCTTTAGATTCACGCTTCTCATCTAACCCCCTCTCCATCATCGCTTTTTCACTTTCTAAAAGTCGCGTTAAAATTCTTTTTTGACGTTCTACAAGATTGTTTCCAAGTCTTCGGTTAACTAAATCCTTCTCCTGTTGCTCTAGCTCTTGGATTAAAGGGTTTAAACCATTTCCTGCACCTTTACCATCCTTGTTCATTTCATTACGCATCTGTTCCAGTGCTTTTCTCATTGCACTTTGTTGAGCAGCCATTTTAGCAATTTGTTTATTACCTAAACCCAGTGACCCTTCACCTTCCTTTCCACCCATACCATCGCCAGGCGAATCACCGGGTTTCTTCCCACCAGGATTTGACCCTTTTTTCATTTGGTCCAATTGATCTTTTAGCATCTGTTTCATGTCGCCAGGACTTCCTGAGCCAGGACTCGGTTTGCCACTACCACCCGGCTTATTACAACTCCCAGAGCCAGGTTTTTGGTTAGCCATTTGCTTTTGCATATCAGCCAAACTCTCATTTAACAATAAAGCTAAATTATTATAAGAAGTCATTACATATTGTTGATGATTAGATAACTGATTTCTTCTACGCTCATCTATATCCTCCAAAATTAAATCATGATTTGACCCTATTTGATTCAATTCATGATCGACAAACTTCGCGATTTTAGGTTGGCGTTTCGCTAAAGCATATAAACTATCCCGGATCATATGCGAGTCATCAATTGATTTTCGCTGTAAACGACTATAATCATAGAAAGCTGGATCAGAATCATTGACTCGTTTAAAATCATTCATTACATGTTCTTGACCTAAACTAAGCGTAACTAAACTCTCCAAGATATCGCGTAACATATCCATATCCTCCTGCGCTTGTTGCTGATTACTTTGCGACTGCATTGCATCTAAAGACTCAGCCATTTCCTTCATTTTTTCCGCGGCTCCTTCCTGACTTTCTTCAGCCTTATTTCCTTTATTCTTGTCTAGTTGTTCCTTTGATTCCTTAAGATCTTCAGTGACTTCATCTTGCTTTTCCTTTTGATCATCTAAATCCATCGGGCGTTCAAGTTCATTATTCAAACTATCCAAATCTTTTAAATCCTTTTTCAATTCATCAAAAGCCCTATTTATATCGTCCTGTTCTTTTTTATCTGCCTCAGAAATATCCTTTTTATCCTTTGTTTTATCCTTTAAATCCTCTTGTTTCTTAGCTAATTCTTTTAACTCTTCTTCAATATCATCAATTTTCTCATTTACTTGAAGTTTTTTAAGCATCTCCAAACTACGATCCAATTGCTTCTTCATATCTTCAGAACTCAACTCTAACTCTTCAAGTTTATCGTCGATGTCCTCTCTATTGTTTTCCTTCATTAAATCTTCTAGTTGCTCTAAAAGATCCTTGAGTTCATCGTCCATTAATTCTTCTAACAGATCATTTATTAATTCCTGTTGCTCTAATAATTCTTTATCCATCTCAGACAATTGAGATTTTTCCTCGATACTCGTATTCATCTCCTCCTTCAGAGATTTTAAATCTTCAATTAATGAATTTTGTTGTTCTTGAAGTTGATTTACTTCATTCTGATTATTCCAATTATTATTATTTTTATTGAGCGTTTCTTTCCGCAATTTTTCAACGTCCTTATTGAACTCAGCCGCCCGTTCAAGAACGTCCTTTAAATCCTCCTTTGTCTTTTCTTGATCTTCTACACGAGCCTCGTTTAAATCTGACAAACTAGGCAGCGAATACTTAAAACTTCTACTTCGAGAAAACTTAGAACCATTCACACCATCATTATCACCTACTATAAAATAGTATTCAATTTCATCCTCAAGTGACACGTTTTCCCTTCTAAAATCGACAGCAAAATTGAATGGACTTTCAGTTCCATTAACTTGTCCGACATTCAACTTTACAACACGATCTGTTTTGTTTTTACCTTTAACCGTATAGACGAATGTTAATGAATTAAAACCATAATCATCCGAGACAGAACCAGAAAAATAGCGAATACCATCCTTCAATGAATCCTTAACTTCTACTACATTGATAGCAGGGTATTGATCCTTGATAACATCAACTAAAAATGAAGTAGTATCAATGAGTAAACTTTGATTATTCTTTTGTAAAACGAAACAATTCGCACCTTCCTTAAACTCTTTCGTCAATGAAAAGCCAGCCTCGCTAAAAACAGAAGAAACACCATTAATCTGAAAATCAGTCACACTTGTATTCTTAGTCAAGACACTCCAAGTCACAGTTGTACCTTCTTCTACTGTTAAATCATTCGCATTACGAATAACTTGTGCTTCTTTCCCTAAATAAGCAGGATAATTTAAGGTTGCTTGAAATTTTCCTAAAGCCGTTTTTCCTAACACTTTTAAAGCATAAAAATCACTTTTGAAATCATTCGCTTCAAAGCTAAAACTCAAATCTTTGCGAACTTGTCCAATTCTACCACTAAACTTATTCTTAGCAAGTTTATCTAAAACAAACCTACCTTGATCCGAATTGATATAAACTTTTGACGGAAGTTCTTTTCCGTTTAATTCTAATTCAAAACTAAAATCTTCCCCCTCTTCTATAACCCGATTTTTGTTCAATAAATTGAATTTAAATGGCGCAGGTTCAACAAAATCTTGAGAGAAATTAACAACTCGTTCGGTACTGCTAGAAATAAAAGACGGGCTAATAATTCCAATTAACATCAGTAATAAAACGATTGGTAATACCCATTTTAAATACTTTCTATTTTCTCGAAAATCGATTGCATCAGTAAATGGTAAAACACTCAACGAAGCACTTCGTTGTTGTACACTTGCATTTAACAATTCAAAATCAGCAGAATTAGCATTCATCTGATCATTCAATTGTAACGTGTTCAAAAGTCGATCTGAAACATTAGGAAAAAAACTTCCAATAATCTCAGAAGCCTGTTTTCTATCGATTCGTTTTCCATAAGATTTTAACCTTAACAATGGTATAATCAGGTATTTAACTATGATAAAAACATTTGTTAAAAGAAAACCTATTAACAAAGCACCACGAACAAACGAGTTAAACCTTCCAAAATACTCTACAGTAATTACGAAAAGATAAGACGCAACAAGAATACCCGTGAACAGTAACAACCCCTTCACAATCTGATTCTTGTAAAATTTCCGGATAAACCCGTCAATTTGGTTCAATAAACGATCAAATGCACTCATAATACGCCAATGTAACCAACTAAGGTACAACTTTCAATTCAAGACCCTGCAACTGTTCCTTGTTAAAAAGAGTTACAACTAAAATATTGTTTCGTTCAAATAATAGCTAACCCCTTTAGAAGTTGCGTGCTAATCCCTATCTTTGCCGCTAAATTGATATTTAAAATATTATTATGTCTTCAAGACCTGTACGCGTTAGATTCGCACCATCACCTACTGGACCACTTCACATGGGTGGAGTTAGAACAGCATTATATAATTACTTGTTTGCTAAGAAACACAACGGAACGTTTGTGATCCGTATTGAAGACACTGATCAAACACGATTTGTTGAAGGTGCACAAGATTATATAATGGACTCATTGAAATGGTGTGGTATTATGCCAACAGAAGGTCCTGGGTTAGGGGGTGATTTCGGACCATATATTCAGTCTGAAAGACAAGCTATGTACAGACCTTATGCAGAAGAGCTCGTAAAAAATGATAAAGCCTATTATGCCTTTGATACTTCCGAAGATTTAACCCGCATGCGTGAACAAGCGAAAGAGATGGGAATGCCTAACTGGCAGTATAATTGTGTAACACGTGGTTCAATGAAAAACTCTGTTTCTTTATCTTCAGATGAAGTTTCAAAACGCATTGAAGCTGGCGAGCCGTACGTAATTCGTATGAAAATGCCACGAAATGAGGATATCCGTTTTCATGATGAAATTAGAGGTTGGGTTGTTGTTAACACGAACAACTTAGATGATAAAGTATTATTTAAGTCAGATGGTATGCCGACTTATCACCTAGCGAATATAGTTGACGACCATACAATGGAAATCAGTCATGTTATACGTGGTGAAGAATGGCTCCCTTCTGCTCCACTACACGTCATGTTATATGAAGCTTTTGGTTGGGAAGCACCAAAGTTTGCTCACCTTCCACTTTTATTAAAACCAGACGGAAACGGTAAGCTTTCTAAGCGAGACGGAGATCGATTAGGTTTCCCTGTTTTTCCGACCAACTGGAAAACTGCTGAAGGAGAAGTTTTTTCTGGTTATAGAGAAAATGGATATTTCCCAGAAGCTTTTGTGAATATGTTAGCTTTCTTAGGATGGAATCCAGGAACAAATCAAGAAATCTTTTCACTAGAACAATTATGTGAATCATTCTCTTTAGAACGTGTTTCTAAAGCGGGAGCTAAATTTGATCCAGACAAAACTAAATGGTTTCAACAGCAATATTTAAGAAGTGCTGATGACGCATTTTTAGCACAAGAATTAGCTACATATTTGGAACATAAATACCCTATTGAAAAATTAGTTACGGTATGTAAACTGATGAAGGAACGTGCGACTTTTGTGCAGGATATTTGGACTGAAGGCTCTTTCTTATTAGAACGTCCAACTGAATACGATGAGAAAACAACACGTAAAAAATGGAAAAATAATGCCGCCGAATTAATGTCAGCTTGGTCTGCTGAATTAGCAACTACAACGTCATTCAGTTCAGAAGATATTGAAAGCAAATTTAAAGCCTTCTTAGCTGAAAGAGAATTAGGTATTGGTGCTGTTTTACCATTATTTAGATTACTAGTTACTGGAAAAGGAATGGGGCCTTCTATGTTTGATATTTCTGAATTTCTTGGAAAAGAAGAATGCGTTGAGCGTTTAACAATTGGTTTAGCTAAAATTGCTGAATTAAAAACAGAAGCATGATCCACACTATAGAAGTTAATGGAATAAAGCTTTATGCGTATCATGGATGTTTGCCTGAAGAAGGTAAAGTTGGTGGTAATTATATTGTTGACGTTTCACTAAAAACAGACTTTGGTTCTGCTACAATTTCTGATGAATTGCATGAAACCATTGATTATGTCGATGTGAATTTAATTGTGAAAGAAGAAATGGCTATTCGATCTAAGCTTATTGAACACGTGGGTCAACGTATCATAAACCGCATTAAGTCAGAGATTAAGGGGGTAATTTCTTTAAAAGTAAAGGTTACAAAGATCTGTCCCCCGATTAATGGAGATGTAGATAATGTTGCTATTATTATTGAAGTCTAGACATTAATTCATTTTTTTATTACATTTGCCCAGAATTTAATGGTCCTGTGGCCGAGTGGCTAGGCAGTGGTCTGCAAAACCATCTACAGCGGTTCGAATCCGCTCGGGACCTCAAGAAAAACAACTTAAACCCTTTACTTTCAGTAGTTTAGGGTTTTTTGTTTCCTAATTTTACACCACTGATTAACCCACATATTTACTATGGATACACGTTTAGTCATTCCTGAGATGATTTTTAAAGCAATTGGAAAAGCTTTTAAGTACTTGTATAAACTTGTTTTTAAAAACAGGTAAATGTTGCAATGAACAACCCTTTGAAAATGTCTAACTTTACATAAAAAGTCATTATGAAAAATCTACTATTTACAACTTTTATTATTCTATTTGCGTTCTTCAATTCATTTGGTCAAGAATCTTTGTCAATTGGAGCGGAGGGTATTGTAAAACCAATAGTTGTTGAAGTTCAAGATAAAACCGCAGAAGAACTTTATAATAAAGCATTAAATTGGGTTCAAGAAACTTATAAAAACCCTGATGCAGTCCTTAAAACAAAATTAATAAATGAAAAAATACGTATTAACGGGTTTATGGATAATGCTTGGACTTATAACGGCTTGAGTTTTGATATGTCGTACAATGTCGAAGTTTCTTTTAAAGATGGACGTTATAGACTTGAGTTTATTATTACTGAGTTTACCGATAACGGAAAAGCAGTAGGTCATAAAAAAAAGCATTTAGCGAAAGAGGATGGCTCTCCTAAATTTGGATACAAAAACTCAGTTATTACTATTAACGAATCAATGAATAGTATTGCTCAATCTTTTTATAATTACATTACTGGAGCGAATGAATCTAAAACAGATGACTGGTAAAAGTGTAAAAAGTATAGGAATCCTTTATAAAAATCATATTACAGATAATTTTAAGCGTGTTAGATAATCAAATAATGTTTTCTATTAAGTAAGAAAATTCTTTGACCAGTTACATGCGTGTATGATAGGGGCATAACCATATTATTATAATACACACGTGTTAGATAGTGGATTAATAACTTTTTATAATGCAAGAAAAATCTTTGATTCGTCACACGCACGTTAGATAGTCGGATAATCAATAGAAATTAATAGAAATCAATTATTAATTCGATGCACACGCAACAGGTACCGTAATAACCGTATTTAAACCGTATTTAACGGGGTTTCTTTGGTTTTATGATATTGTATTCGATTCTATGTATTAACGTTATTTCTCGTTAGTTAAACGGTATTGAAAAAGTATGATTATTCAAACCAAGTTGGATATTAATTATAAGTGTTTATTTGATATTGTTTATAGGTGTTTACTAGTGATATTTACTATAAGTATTTATTAAAGGTATTTATTAAGGGTTAAGTTTTTATGATGCTTTTTTATAAGCTTCTTTAAACTCGTTTTGAATCTGTTTTGCCTTATTTTTCCTTTTAATCTTTGCAACCATTACGCCCAGTTCAGAAGCTGTGATTTTATCCTGCATTGCGATATAATACCCACGAGTTGATTCTGATACTTTTATAATTCTCCATGAGTTCATTAACCTATTAAACAAAGTTTTCATTCTTGCTTTACTTATTGTGTCTGTACCCCTTGTTAAATACCTAGAGTACAAGTCTAAAGAATGAGGTTTTAATTTGTCAATACCATATTGTTCAACATCACTGAAAGAAGCGAAGCCCATCATTCGTGCAAGAACGTGTTTATTGTTCGTTTTAAAGTACTTTTCTTTGCCAATGATGCTTTGTGTTGCTATATACCCTAAAAACTCATCTATCTTCTTTTTATTCGGTTTCTCTGTTCGTAGTGCTTGGAGCAGTTGAACTTTTACATTTGGCATTGGGTACTGTTTTCCGTTTGCGGTGGTTGTGGTTTCATAATTCTCAATTACAAATAGAGCCATTTTCTCCCATTTTATTAATGTTTCATGACTTATTTGATCTGTTATTTTCAAATAATTGAGCCCCATTCTCATATCTATTAAATCATAGTTATAACCGCATAATTCAAACGACTTCTGATATACTCCGTAAGCAATAATGAACTCAATCATTAAATCAAAATCTTCATGTGCCTTTCTTAGAATAAATAAAGGGAATTGAATATAAGTGACGTTTTTTTTGTATCTCATGTTGTGTGTTATTTAAAGGGAGTAAAAACAGTTTTTAACAACTTATTCGTAACATCAATAATTGTTCGTTAGAACGTTTTAAAACACCATTTAAAGTGCTTTGAAACGTTAATTAATGGAGGCGTAAGAATTACACCCCCATATTCATTATTAATCAACAACCATTAAAGCCTATTCACTAATGAAATAATTGTGAAATAGTCGGGATAGTATCCTTTCGGCATCTCCATGATTCTTATAAAACCATGTTCACGGTCTACAAAAACTACAAGCAATGTTTTTTTTGAGCCACTTAGAATATTACCAAAGTAAACGTTTTCTCTTTTTGTTCTGTAAAGTGCGCTTAAACACTTCCATTTACCGTTAATATGTAAAGATAGTTGTTCGTTAACATCTCTTAATTTATGCTTTGAACGATAATCTTCTAATCGGATATGACTAGGAATTCCAGTTGTTCGAGTATCAATATTTTTTGAAGTAAAGTATTGACAGTTTTTACCCGTTCCCTCTAATGTAAATAGATGGGTTAGTATATTTCTATTCTCCATATTCTACGCTCTTTTAGAATTAGAAAATAATACTTCCAAACATTCCGATTTAAGAAAGTAAACTCTTTTGCCTACATAATAAGGGGTTAAAATTCCATCTTTCACCCAATTTCGCACCGAATTAGAGTGAATTTGAAATAACTCTGCAACTTGTTTTTTTGTTAGGATAATACAATCCCCGTTTTTTTCTTTCATCTTAAAAAGATTTAATTAGTTAAAAAATTGAACCGTAATCTTCAACCGAGTCAGAAATAAACTTTTTTACATTTTCCATTGCCATTCGGAATGTTATATGTAACTTTGAGATGCTTATTGCTCATTCGTTTATCGTTTTAATCGAGTGAAGAAAACTTTAGATTGACACCTTTGCTTCGGAACTTAGGTGTTTTTCTGTGTTCTTGTGCCAACAAATATAAGGGTTTATTTGGATTCTTGTAAGATTTTGTTATATGAGATATCAACAACAACGAACATATATTCACAATAAAACACATAACCACCTAATAGTTAAAAGTTTAAACCAATTAATAATGTGGAATCAACT
>Ga0193953_1000200_pt1 | contig 33555 bp, 29 predicted proteins | sample BB_4_MG_FD_140325 | JGI IMG/M metagenome (GOLD analysis project Ga0193953, IMG submission 140325) | Microbial mat bacterial communities from the Broadkill River, Lewes, Delaware, United States - BB_4_MG | ecosystem: Environmental > Aquatic > Freshwater > River > Microbial mats | place: USA...
AATGGCAATGGTGTTAAACTCAGCAGCAAAGCACCCTTTGGCTTCAATGCGCTGTTTCACCATTTGACCAATCTCATGAAGGTGAACATGACCAGGGACAAACTGAGTGAAGGAGTTGACCACAGCGATGACAGGTTTCCCAAAATGAGATTCCTTCATGCCGTTGGCGCGCCATAAGCTGCGAGCTCCTGCCATTCGTCGGCCTTCGGTGGTGGTTGCGCTTCGTAAAGTGATTTTCATTTGGTTTCTATGGTTATGGTTTTGCATAAAAAAAGAGCCTTTCTCTTTGGGAAGTGAGAAAGGCTCTTAGAAATATTTTGTTTCGTTATCTATACAGCATTCTCACTTCCCTAGGTTATGACCACGAGAATAATAATAATGTCGAGAATGAGTGATAAACTGAAATTCATAATGTCTTTTTTTCTGCTTTTTACGTTAGCAAATGTAGGATTGATTTTTTAAACACCAAAAAATTATTCAATTTATTTTGAAAAAAATTATTAATCGTAAATTATATAAGCTCAAAACTTACAGTTTTTACACTATCAAATGCCTTATATATGTAATTCGAAATAACGCACTACTATTTTAGTATTAGGATTTCTTAAATTATGACTGATAATCAGTGTTGTAATGTGTTCAGTGTTCTTCTGTTTAAGCTTTTGTAATAGTTGAGTCTTTAATGGTTCGAAAAAGATGCCGAATTGTATTGTTAACTATGGGATGCTGTCTGTGTTCATAGCCAGAAAGTCTTCGTAAACCAATTGAATGGCAGCTAATATTTCGTAATCCGGAAGGGATGGATTAATTTTATGTTTTGATCTTAAATAAACAATAAATGAATCCAGTTTAGGACCCTTCTCACCGGTAAGCGCGATGAGATTTTCCCTGCTAGTCAATTCATTGAAACGTGCGTATAGCTTTTCTTCAGAAGGATTATTGGGTTTGTATTTTTTAAACTGCTGTGATATTAGAGCTGGAATAGCCAAAAAGTTTACCCCCGCACCTGCTTGAGCTTGTCCCGATGCTAATGCCGTTAAATCGGTTGCATTAATGTTTAAGTTTAGTGTAATTTCAGGTTCTGTTTCTATCTTTAGATTTGCCACGCGATACTTGAAAGAAGCGTAGGATCGAAACCAGATAACGTCCACTTCATTCAAAGCATAGGTTTTCTGTTGCGATATTAACCTTAGAGTATCAGATGTTAAATCAATATTTGAAGCCACCCAGACTGTATCCATGTATCCCATGCAACGAAAAAGGATAGAGTCTCCCGGTTGTATGTGCATTTTGAATTGCCCTGCTTCATTGGTCTCTTTTCCTACACCTGTGCGATTGTTTACCACATAAGAAAAAGGTACTGGCTGTCGGGTTGTTTCGGTCATTATTTCGCCAGTTATCAAGCGTTCTTTCTCTATTTTATGTTGAGAAAAAAGATTGCTTGATGCTGAAAGAATAAACGTTAAGATAATAAAAGCGATGATTGGTTTTCGTTCTGTTAACTGGGTGAGATATATTCGATTCATGAGTTTTGTCTATTTAAATTTTATGTATAATTCCATCACCTTTCTCCTGACAGAGAAATGGTTATCTTTGTCGGTCAAATGAATGTTTACATTACAGTAAATCATAAATTGTTGTAATTTCTCTCCTTCTAAACCCGATACTTTTTGAATGATTTCAGGGGTTAACAATTGCCGAATTTTATCTTGATGAAATAGTTTTACTAGTTGACGTTTTTCTTTTTCTTGGTTTGATAAATAGTATGTTGCATAGCTTAAGGGATTCAAAAAAGCTGCTACGATGGGTGGCTTTCTGGAAAATATGGGACGAATAGGAGCTGGTATTTCGCTGCCTTTTCCCATTTTAATATCTGCCGGCATCTTCAGGTCCATCTCTTGAGCCTTGTTGTGCATGGCTTTGAGGTTTTCGTTATAGTTGCTGAATTCACTATAATGGGTTACATCCACTTGTTGAATTGTGTAAGATATTTTATCCAAATAAAAATGAATTGGCTCTTCACTCTCAGAAAAGCTATCAGAAATATTGAATATAGTTGAGGCATATCCTAATGCAACAATTTTAATACTGTCATTTGTTGGAAGCATTATTGTGAATAACCCTGTTGAATCAGCAGCATATATCGATACTTTTTTAAAACTAGCGATTTGTGCAAAAGGAACCGGTACACTATCTTCTCGACTAATAATTTTCCCTTTTAGCCATACATGTTGCTGAACTTGTCCATGGCTTGTGGTCCAAACCATGACCGATAAAAAGCTGTATAACAATAACTTTTTTATCATTTTTCTTTTTGAAGAGAGATGTGTACTGATATTTCAGGTTTGTCTTTCAATTAATTGTTGTGAATATAGATTTATTTCAGTTTAGATGTTATCATTTTAACATTCCTTTAACTGAATTTTAAGATTTAACAAGTTGTAATGAATTAGTTAAATTAGGAGTTGAAAGTCTTCTTTTTTCAGGAAAACTTATTTATTACTATTATTTTTGTTGCTAAAATTAAAATTTATCACTTATGAGCGATTTGAAAAATCAGATTGAAAAAGCGTGGGAGGACCGATCTCTGTTAAACAATGCCGATACAGTTGAGGCTATCAAAACAGTTATTGAAAAATTGGATAAAGGTGAAATCCGTGTTGCAGAACCTAATGGTAATGAATGGATAGTAAATGAATGGGTTAAAAAAGCAGTAATCTTATACTTCCCAACTCAACAAATGGAAACCATTGAGGTAGGTCCTTTCGAATTTCATGATAAAATTGCTTTAAAGAAAAATTATCAGGAGCTTGGCGTTCGTGTGGTTCCACATGCAGTAGCACGTTATGGCGCTTATTTACAGAGTGGCGTAGTGATGATGCCTTCCTATGTAAATATAGGAGCTTATGTGGAATCCGGTACAATGGTTGATACCTGGGCAACTGTTGGTAGTTGTGCTCAAATCGGTAAAAATGTACACTTAAGTGGAGGCGTTGGTATTGGTGGTGTTTTAGAGCCAATTCAGGCGGCCCCCGTGATCATCGAAGATGATGCCTTTATCGGTTCGCGATGCATTGTTGTAGAAGGTTGTCGCGTAGGAAAAGAAGCGGTGTTGGGTGCTAATGTTGTCTTAACGGGATCAACTAAGATCATCGATGTGACAGGTGATAAGCCTGTGGAATACAAAGGTTATGTGCCACCACGTTCGGTAGTAATTCCGGGATCCTATACAAAGAAGTTTCCTGCAGGTGACTACCAGGTGCCGGCCGCATTAATCATTGGTCAACGTAAAGAATCAACGGATAAGAAAACGTCGTTGAATGATGCATTGCGAGAAAATAATGTAGCTGTTTAAGTACTGGAAATGTAGATCAAATGAATATTCAAAAACCGGAGGCTATTAGTTCTTCGGTTTTTTGATATTAATATCTCATTTCAAGTAAGTAAAGTGTTGACATGGAACAATTTTTGTTGCTTTTATAAGGTCTCACCAAACCTTATAGAGCCATGAAAACAATCGTATTTTTCTTCCTATTAATGGCCGGAGTTTTGGCAGCTTGTCAATCCACTCAACAGATGAATGCTCCGGAAGAAGCAGGTATTGAGATATCTTCAGCGACTGCCGAAGAGGACAGTGTGGAATACGAATTGCTCGTTTTTGACCCTGGATTCGATACTTTTTTAGCAACTCAGCCCTATCCAAAATGGTACTATACCAATGATTATTATCGGAATTGGAACATTCGATATAGTATTGAGTGGAATACCCGTCATCAAAATCCTTTGAGATATGGTAGCTTTTTTGAAACGGATATTCCTTATGATGCCAGTGTGGACTATGGGTTAGATTTTAATTTTCAGTTGTACCAGTATTTTCAATTTGTTGAAAAAGAGCATGGAATTATCTTGCTCAGAAGGCGCGGTAATTAGCTACTACCGCTTTTCTTTTTAGTTGTTTTGCCAACAGCTAAGATGGCACCGACCAAAACCAATGCCGCTCCCGCATAAGCCATTGGAGGAAAGGATGTCAAAGGAAACCAATTGGCTTCAAAATGAATCAGAAGCTCCAACAATATAAAGGTGATAATCGGATTCATGGTGATGATAATACTGATTTTATTAGCATCGGCATACTTGAAAGAAGCCGTTAATGCTCCGTATGCCACGACCGTGTTTAATCCCAGGAAAATCATAAGTAGCCATACCCACCAGGCAAGGGGTTGAGAAAAAGCTGAAAAATCAGCCAATGGAATAAATAGCAATGCCGGTAGCCCATAAATAATTAAATTTAATTGTTGTGCCGGCCATTTACGAACCAATACTTTGCTTAAAACCGCATAGCCGGTCCATGACCAGGCAGCAAAAAGAGTCCAAAAGACACCCGCGTTTAAAGCCTCTGAATTGGATACAAATTCTTTCAATTGCTGATAGTAGAAGAAGCCAAACCCAATAGCAGCAATACCAAACCCAATACCGCGTATCCAGGTTACCTTTTCTTTAAAGAATAGAAAACCAACCACACCTAATGTAATGGGACCTGCTTGAATGATCACTTGAGTTGCCCCAGGACCGGCATAATTCACCCCCTGCATAAATCCGATGTAATTAGCGCCCAGTAAAACAGCTGCGGCAATCAACAAAAGAGGCGGTTTGCGAAAGACTCTTAAATATTCAGGTTTCTTCATGCCATAAAAACACAAGAGTACCATAAATGCCAGTGCGAAACGAAACCAGACAATAGTATATGAATCAAAATAGTTTAAAGCTATTTTTAATGCGACGGCTAGAAATCCCCATAAAAAAGCCGTTGTTGTAGCCAGGAGTAATCCTTTGGTTTGGTTGGTGCTCATGCGAAAACGTTATTAATTAAGCAGACATCTTGATCTGACATATTGGACTCAAACACTGCTTTTATCCTATTTGTTCGAACAGGAAGGGATAAACTGATTCTGTATGATATAAAGGAGACTCAAAAAAAGAGTTTTATATCTTATTCTTACTTGCATAATTACACTTTGTTATAAAAATAAAACATGACAAAACGAATTATTTTTAAAATCTCCTATATTTGTGAAAATAATTAAGACCTTAGAAACATGAAACGCACCTTACAAATCGCTACTTTGTTTATAGCAGGGACTATCCTTTTAGCTTCTTGCAATAGTCAGGGAAAATCAAAGAAAGAAAGCAAAACACCTGATATTAAGAAGGAAAACGTTGAGAAAGAAGTGAGAGAGTTTGTTTATCCTCTTCCTACTTCGTTTGAAGTTACCGAGATGTTAAACCGCATCGAGGCTGCTTATATCTTATCATTGTCTAATCCGGTGGGTAATGTGGATAAATATTTCACAGAGAAAAGTCAGGCATTAAACCTGGGTATTTATAGTGCTGATTTAAGTTATGCCAGTACTTATAACCAAAATCAGGAAACAGTTGACTTTATGAATGCGTCCAAGCATTTAATTGAAAAACTTGACATCACAGCTGCTTTAAATCAAAACTTGTTAACAGATATTGAGCAAAACCTGGAGAATAAAGATCAATTGGTTAAGATTATTACGGATTCGTTTTATGATACCTATGAGTATTTGAATAAAAATGAACGCACAGCTGTTTCAATGTTAGTACTGGCTGGTAGTTGGACTGAAGCATTGTATATTTCAACGCATATCTCCGAGGATACGTTTAACAACAAGGAGATGGTGAAAATTATCATGGAACAAAAAGAACCATTGAATAGAATGATGGAATTGTTGGAGCAACATGCAATCAATGAAGATGTGAAATCTGTTATTGATGATCTGAAGATTCTTCATGATATCTACAACAGCGTTGATCCGGGAAGTATTTCAGAAGAGCAATTGCAAGCTATTAAGAACAATGTAGCGAAATTACGTGAGAAGTTTGTAGCGTAATTTTTGTGAGAAAATATTAAAAAAAGGGGATGTCAATGGCATCCCCTTTTTTATGTCAGCACTTCTGTTGGAAAAAATAATTATCTTTCCACTGCAACCAAAATAACCATTTGATGAGTGAACTATTGTTGGATGCTCTTATGCAGATTTTTGCGCTTTTGACTGATATTCGGGAAGAGCAAAAGACAGGAGAGGGGCATCAGGAAATTAAAACGTTTTTAGCACGTAACCTCAATAGCGAGTATGTAGACCGTGCCCTGGAGCGCTATGATTTCTATTTAAGTAAATACCACAAAAATACCTATAGCAGTGATAAAACAGCCCGGGAAGAGCAATCGACCTACAATATGAATAAGCTGTTGATCATTTGCAATGAACTTAACCAGGAATTAGAGGAAGAAACCAAGTTCATTCTGGTTTCCATCATGCTGAATTATATCATCCGTGACGGGTATGTATCAGATGAAGAGCGTTTGTTTACCGATGCCCTGGCAAAAGGTATAAAGCTGGATGTTGAAGATTACGATAACCTGCGGAAATTCATCTTATATTTTCCATTAGAGGTAGAACATAAAGAGCGTTTGTTGTTGATTAGTGGTCAACAGGAAAAGCCAGATCCTGACATTAAGCATATATACAATCCCAAACAGCAGATTTTTGTGTGGGTATTGCACATCAAGAGTCCTAATATCTTCATGTTTCGCTATTCAGGTGAGCGTAACCTTTATTTGAACGGCCATATCATTGAGCAACATCGGGCAGCCCCGTTTCCACCCGGATCTGTGATCAAGACTTCACGTATGGCACCTGTTTATTATGGATCGGTAGCTGAGAAATTTATTGCACGCATTGATAAGGAGCGAATTATTTATCGCGCCCTAGATGTGTCTTACAAGTTCAATAATGAGGAGACAGGCATTCATCCTTTTAGTTTCACTGGTCGGTCGGGGCAATTGGTGGGTGTTTTGGGAGGTAGCGGAACCGGAAAATCAACTCTTTTAAATGTGCTGAACGGCAACCTTAAATTGGCAGATGGCCGGATTCATATTAATGGGTACGATTTGCACAAAGAACCTGAATCGCTGGAGGGTGTCATTGGCTATGTGCCACAGGACGATTTGTTAAAAGAAGAGTTGACTGTATTTGAGAACCTCTACTATAATGCGCGCCTCTGTTTTAGTGATTTTTCCAAAGAAGAAATCGGGGAATTGGTAGATAAAGCCATTCATGATTTTGATCTGGTGGAAGCCCGTGATTTAGTGGTGGGATCCCCTTTGAATAAGATATTGAGTGGTGGACAGCGGAAACGGTTGAATATCGCGCTTGAGCTTATTCGCGAACCTTCAGTTCTATTTGTGGATGAGCCCACTTCCGGCTTGTCTTCCATGGATTCTGAGAAGGTCATGGTGTTGTTAAAACGTCAAGCCCTAAAGGGGAAATTGGTCATTATTAACATCCATCAACCCAGCAGTGACCTTTACAAACTAATTGATAAATTACTTATTATTGATAAAGGGGGCCGCATCATCTACAATGGAAACCCCATGGATGCCATTGCCTACTTTAAGATGATGGGGCATTATGTGAATCCCGAGGAGCGGGAGTGTTACATTTGCGGTAATGTGAAAACGGAGCAGCCTTTACGGATCATTGAAGCCAGGCAGGTTAATCCGGATGGAAAGTTTGTGCGTAAGCGGAAAGTCACACCTGAGGAGTGGTATGCGCACTACCTTGAGAACTTTGAGAAGAAATTTGAGTGGAAAGAGAAACGGCAGAACGAGAAACGCGAGAAATTACCGCCTAACCTATATAATATTCCGGGACGCTGGGAGCAGTTTAAAATATACTTTTTACGGGATGCCCTGTCTAAATTAAAGGATCGTCAGTATTTGGCCATCAATCTTTTGGAAGCACCCCTTTTAGCTTTGATATTGGGTTTCTTTACTAAATATATTAGTGGAAGCGATGCGGAAGCTTCACTTTATTTGTTTGGGAAGAATGTCAACCTACCTGCTTATCTGTTTATGTGTGTGGTGGTGTCTCTTTTTATGGGCTTAAATGTGAGTGCGGAGGAAATTATAAAAGACCGGCGACTCTTACAAAGGGAATCCTTTTTGAATTTGAGCCGTTCCGGATTTTTGAATAGTAAGATTGTGATTCTGTTTATTATATCCGCCATACAAACACTCAGTTTTGTCTTGATTGGGAATCACATATTAGAGGTGCAGGGGTTAACATTTAGTTATTGGTTCATTCTGTTTAGTGCTGCCTGTTTTGCCAACCTATTGGGCTTAAATATCAGTAGTGGTTTAAATTCGGTAGTGGCTATCTATATTTTGATACCACTTATTTTGGTGCCACAGCTCCTTTTCAGTGGCGTGATTGTGAATTTTGATAAATTGCATAAGTCTATTGCTTCAGCTGAATATGTGCCTCGAATCGGGGATTTAATGATTTCCAGATGGGCCTATGAAGGACTGGCAGTTAATCAATTTAAGAACAATGCCTATGAAAAGCATTTTTTCGCCACTGAACGTGCTATGAGTGAGGCTTCCTATAGAAGTAACCTATTGATTCCGGAATTAAAAAAACTGAATGAAACCTGTCAGTATCATTTAGAAAATCAAAATGAGTTTGAATTAAGGGAGCACTCTCAGGTTTTGTTTAACCAATTGAATCTGATTACTGGCAAGCAGATTGTTCATTTTCCTTATATAAGCCGATTGTTAAGTCGATTGAATGCGTATGATACCAATGCCTATCAAGAAACAGATTCTTTATTGAACCATTTGAAACAGATCAATCGGGAAATATACAGGACTAGTAAACAACAAAAAGATAGTCTGTTTACAGCCATGATTCAGCAATATGGTTCGAAAGCGTCTTTTTTACGATTTAAAGAGACTTATCAGAATGAAGCAGTGGAAGATTTGGTGCTCAATAAACGAGAACTTAAACAGATTTTGGTGACCGATAGAGCCATCGTTCAAAAGAAGCATCCGGTATTTAAAGCCCCAACTTCCAACTGGGGGCGTGCTCATTTTTATGCCCCGGAGAAACGGTTGATGGGATTGGTGATTTCAACACCCTTGTTTAATGTGCTCATTATTTGGTTGTCGACCGGATTGTTGTACATCGCCCTATATTTAGATGTTTTACGACGGATAATTCGTTATTTCGAAACGTTTAAGTTGAGACGGATGAATAAGCGTTTGCGACGACTCGGGATTAAATAAGTATAATTTTTTTCCCGGCTCGTCATTCAGATATAAAATGATAAGCAGGGAAAATCCAGACGCCCCTTTGGAATCAAAACAATTATCTGGCAGCCGGCAAGTTGTTATTGTGTTTCAGAAACAAGGCTGGGGCTAGCCAGATCCTTATTTTGATCCTGAATGATAAGTTGGTAAAAATCCGGATAGTTTGGTGTGCTAAAACAAGGATCCGGGACGTCCCAGCTGGTCGTTTGGCTACCAAAGGAAGGTCCGGGAGAATCCAGAAAGCAGGGAGACCGGGTTTGTGCATCTTTACCCAATCGCTATTATTGCTTCTTAATTAAAGGGGAATCCAATATTTATATAGGTACGTAATCGGTGATCCTTTTGATTGCTTCCGAAACCCAAAGTAACCGGGCCAATGATGCTGTTCATAGAGATGGCTACGCCATATCCCAGGATAAAATCCTTTTGATCGAGAATAAACGGATTCATATCCGCATTAATGTTTTCAGAGCCAAATGGCGCTGAATAGATGCCATTGGCAATGATATGGGCATAGAATATTTTACTAATATTGATATTGACAATGCTTTGTCCCAACAGATAGTTTTCAACTAGTTTTTCCCGATAATTCAATCCTACAAACGGGATGTCATTCAAGGCTGCATTGTACGATGTACCTCCCAGAAAGACTAAGTTCAGGAAGAGGGGATCTTTTGTAAAAACGCCCGCTTCACCCTTCATCATCAAGTTGAAGGTTTTATTTATGGGAATCATCTTGAGATACGATCCCTGAGCAAATACATAATTTTCTTCAGGGATGGTGATGTAGGGATCCACCATGTATTTTATTGAATCCTCCCCACGGTATATTTCATAGGCATTGATGTTGTAGACGCCTTTTATTTTCAGATGGTGACCTTTGGTGGCAAAGTAACGTCGGTTTAAGGTGTTACTTTCAAATATTAATTCGCTTTGCAGCAGGCCATTCCCAAATTGTTTTGCCCCAAAATCAAATATTTCATTGAATCCGGATTCCTGACTTAACGCCATGGCCTTCCATCTTAAGCCCGCGTTAATTTGTACAGAGGTTCCGGTTGAAAAATTAAAACCAGCTCCAATATGGGTTTGTTGATAATCAAAAGTGCCGAATTTCTTACCTTTTTCACTATAGATGGGAAGGGGTGTATCCTCGAAATATGCATCCAGGTAAAAGCCGGTGGTTTGTTTTTCACCTAAAAAAGTTAGTAAGTTACTGTAAATGCGGGGTGCCTCTGAAATATCAGCCGTTAAAGATAAACGACTGTTTTTGGTCAGAATATTGCGCAAGGTGAGGTTGGCTATGATGCCGGCTTTCAATTCATTATCGTAGTGAATAGAGAATTTAGCCTTGGCCGATTTTGTTTCCAGGGTGTTGAATTCGATGGCTACACCTTCATTGTTAGGGATTAACTCATAGGTTATTTTTTCATAGAAACGGGTACCAATTAAAGTACGTATGCCTTTATTAACTTGCTCTACCGAAACCGTATCGCCCACATCAAAACCCAGATTACCAATAAAAAATCTCTTGGAAATGTGTTCACGATTTTTAATATGAATATCGCTTATAATAATTTCGTGAGCGTGAATTTTCTCTGGTGCTACAGAAGGCGGACCGAATGTATTGATGGAATCTGCCAGGTTTTTAAATTGCATCAACTGCTGACGGGCAGCTGTTTCGCCACGTTCAATAATTTTGGGGCCATCAAAGAAACTGGAAGAAGTATAGGGAGCCAATTGTGGCGAAATAATGTAGTCAGTCAGGCTGATAGCTTCCACCAGGGCAGGATGGCTACCAATTGAGGCGGATGTCATCAGTACCTTCGCGATTGAATTCATATCCTCTTTAGTGGGATAATCTTTAAAACCCACATTGACGCCAATGATGATGTCAGCCCCCATGTTTAGGGCTTCTTTTACCGGAAAGTTATCCAGCACCCCTCCATCCACCAAATACTTTTCACCCAACTCAACAGGTGTAAAAACCGAAGGAATCGCCATGCTGGCCCGCATGGCAGTGGTTAAGTCGCCACTTTTAAAAACATGGGTTTCAGCGGTTATTAAATCAGCTGCGACACATCGAAAAGGGATGGGCAAGTCATCAAAATCCTTCACATCAGCCACGTGCCAGGTTAATTCCGAAAGGTATTCCGAGATGCGTTGTCCGCGCACTACACCCGCCGGCAGGGCTAATCCTTTGCGGGTGATATCGAATTCTAATTGAAATCGGTTGTAATCATTTTTTTCTTCGGGCACGACATCTGATAAAGGAACCTGGTCACTGAGAAGGACCGCCCAATCTGCTCTACGCACAATGGAATCCAGTTCGGCTGCTGAATAGCCACTGGCATATAAACCACCAATGATACTACCCATGCTTGTGCCGGTAATGTAATCGGGACGGATACCGGCTTCTTCCAATACTTTTAACACCCCGATATGTGCCAATCCCTTGGCGCCGCCACCACTCAAGACCAAGCCGATCTTTGGACGTTTTGCCTCTTTTTTTTGTGAGTTTTGGCTATAAATCGTCAATGAGGAAAGTAGCAATACAGCAATAAGTAGATGGCGCATAACTTAGCGGGTTTGGTTTTTTATTAGTAGAGCAGAACCATACATATCGGGTAATTCAGCAAAACCTTCTGGAATCGTTTCAGAAAATTCATCAATGGCCTTCTCAACGCCTTCCCAGTTGTGGTTATAATCATGAACCAGTAGCATACCACCGGGTGAGAGGCGCGGATAGAAAAATTGAAGGGCATCTAAGGTTGATTGATAGAGATCAGCATCGATGTGAACAAAAGCAAAGGTCTTGTTTTCTAACCCTTTTGCCGTTTCGGGAAAGATACCTTCTTTAAGGATAATTTTGTCATTCCCTTTGATATACTTTAATACCTCAGCAGGTGTTGTATTATCAAATTTTACCGTTTGAGGGCGCACTGTTCCATCGCAATCCTCCCGAATGACTTGCTTGGGTAAGCCACTGAAACTATCAAACAGAAAAAAGTCACGATCGGGAATCAGGTGGTGTATCAGCTTAGCTGTTTCGCCTTTATAAACCCCCAATTCAGCCAGATCGCCCGGAATGTTGTTCTTGCTGATGCGTTGGAGTTGCAACCATAAACTGTAATACCGGTTCTTATCCTTAAATTTTCGTTCGTGTTGACTAATAATTTTCGAAAGCAGTCCCTTTTTTTGTGCATCAAGCCAGGCAAAGGGTTTAAAAAGCTTGTACGTGTAAAAACTCCAAAAATAACTGATGGCCAATAAGGCTACCAGATTAATCAAAATGAGATTGAGAAATTGCAGTAGTGTCATAATCGCTTATGTTGCGTTTATAGCAAAGATAGATACTATTTTTACCTGATCTTCTATTTTTATTATGAAACCACGCCTGTGGAGTATGAAATAGAAACAAGCCATACTGAAAGGACGAAATCACCATTATAATAATGGACTAAATAGCCTGGCAAAGGATTCTTTTGCTTTTTGTCGTAGGGGACGTTTTTTCCACTCTTCCAGCACCACGATGCGTGATGCCTTTAGGTCATTGAAGTAAGTATCTCTTACTTCAGAGGCGGTTTCAGTATCAAAGATGAAGGCATTCACTTCAAAATTTTGTTCAAAGCTCCGGAAGTCCATGTTGGTTGTACCAATGGTGCACACCTGATCATCGACGACCATCATTTTGCTGTGTAAGAATCCTTTTTGATAGAAGTAGAATTTAACACCGGTTTCAATCATCTCACGGATGTAAGATTTTGAGCAAAGTTGGGTAAAGTAAGCATCACTTTTTTCGGGGATCAGAATCCGTACATCTATACCTCCAAGGGCGGCTGCTTTTAGTGCCAGTAAAACACTTTCGCTGGGCATGAAATAAGGGGTTGCTACATATACATATTTAGTAGCTGAGGCGATGGCCTGGAAGAAACCCATCATAATGCCTGGATAATCTGAATCGGGGCCGGATGCTGTAATTTGAACCATTTTATCGCCATCGGGTTTTTTGGCTGGGAAATAATAAGGGTCTGCAATGTCTTTCTGGCTGACAAAGTACCAGTCTGTTAAGAAAACTGTTTGAATGGCATTCACTGCATCCCCATTTATCTGAAGGTGCATATCACGCCAGATGCCATATTTTTTGTCGCCTTTCAAATAGCGATCAGCAATATTTATCCCTCCCAAAAAGCCGACCTCGCCATCAATCACAATTATTTTTCGGTGGTTGCGGTAGTTAACTTTGCTGGTAAATAAGGGGAAACGTACCTGTAAGAAGCATTTAACTTCAATCCCATAAGATTCCAGGCGGCGAAAAAAGGTGCGTTTCAATTCCCAGCTGCCCACATCATCTACGATCATGCGTATTTCAACGCCATTTTGGGCTTTTTCTTTGAGGATATCCACTATTTCATTGCCAATTTCATCATTGTCAAATATGTAATATTCCAGGTGGATAAATTTTTCCGCGGCTTTTAATGCTTGTTTAATGGCTGCGAATGTTGCCTGACCATTGTTGAGTACTTTTACTTTATTACCAACAGTGATGATGGAAGAGGAGTTATTCAGCAACAGTTGCACCAGGCGTAAATTTCCGTCTACTTCTGGGCTTTCAAACAAGTTTCCTTCTGATAACTTATGGTTTTGCGAATGCGCGATGGAGGATAACAGGTCATGATTTTTTAATCCTTTACGGGCGATGATCTTTTCTTTTCGCAAGTTCTGACCAAAAAACACGTAAAATATGATGCCAAGTCCAGGTAACAACATTAGTACTAAAATCCAGGAGATCGCTTTTAAGGGACTTCTGTTTTCCAGCATGATTAATATAATCACTACCAAAATGCTGATGGCATAAGCCGCAATTAGAATCGTTTTTAAGTATGGTGTTATGTGGGCAAAGATCTCCATGATTGTGTCCGCAACGGTTATAGAGGGAATTTACAAATTATTACGATAAATGAACAGAGTGCTGTCATCAAATTTTTCCTGTTTGGTTAGATATCCTTTCAACTGAGGGGCTTCCACACCTTGATGAAACCACTTTTCGCCAATGTACAGGTGGGCTTCATCCCAAAGCCCTTTATCAATGAAGTGTTGTATGGTTGTATGGCCGCCTTCAATGATTAAGGATTGGATATTTCGTTTATAAAGAAGGTTAATTATCTCTTCTTGTAAACAATTTGAAAAATCACATTTGAGATATTCCAAAGCCGGATATAATTCGTTTTTTACCTCATTTAGTATCAATGTTGGCACACAACCATCCAGCAAGTGATAGCTTTTATCTAATCGACATTGTCGGTCAATTACTATTCGCAACGGTTGGGGGCCGGTCCAGTCACGAAGTGTCAGGGAGGGGTTATCTTTCTCAGCTGTATGAGTACCTACAAGAATCGCTTGCTCGGTACTGCGTTGATAATGTACCGCTCGGCGGGCCCATTCATTGGTGATCCAGGTGGGCTGTCCATAATTATCCGTTGTACGATCAATGTCAATATAACCATCCAGTGTTTGCGCCCATTTTAAAAGTATGTAAGGACGTTTGTGGGTATGAAATGTGAAAAATCGGCGGTTCAGGTCCAAACTTTTCTGCTCCAACACACCAACTGTTACTTCAACACCAGCTGCCCGCATCATTTCGATGCCTTTACCGGCGACTTCCGAAAAACTATCTACACAACCAATGACGACACGAGGAATCTCCTTTTCAATGATGAGTTTGGAACAGGGTGGGGTTTTTCCAAAATGGGCACAGGGCTCCAGGTTCACGTAGAGGGTAGAATCTTTCAGTAGAAACTCATCTTTGACTGAACGAACAGCATTCACCTCGGCATGTGGCTCGCCTGCCTTGCAGTGGTAGCCTTCTCCAATGATTTTTCCTTCATGCACAATGACGCTGCCTACCATGGGATTGGGATAGGTCTTGCCTTCGGCCATGACTGCCAGATCCAGGCAACGTTGCATGTATTTCTCGGCTTCGTTCAGTGAATTCATTATTGTTTCGTAATTTTGGGGTTTGAAGATACAAAAAATGGCCGGTACTACTGTTCACTCCTTTTCTCAATCCTTTCAGGATGCTCTGATAGACGACTATCCTGTAACGGAAATCCGTCAATTTGTCCGTTTAATATTTGAAGACTTAATGGGTTTTTCATCCACCGATTTGATGTTAAAAGGGGATACTGTTTTGTCGGATGAGCAAATGAAGGGGTTGAATGCAATAATTGCTCGTTTGAAAACACATGAACCGATTCAATACATCATTGGAACGACTGAGTTTTATGGATTAACTTTCATTGTTAAACCCGGGGTGTTGATACCACGTCCCGAAACTGAGGAGTTAGTGGACTGGATTTTAAAGGATAATTCTGTTGATAAATCAAACATCTTGGATATTGGAACAGGAAGTGGTTGTATTGCTTTGTCCTTAAAATCGAATTGCCCGAAAGCCGAGGTGCAGGCCTGGGATTTTTCTCCCCAAGCATTGGAAATTGCGCAGGAAAACAGGCAGAAATTAGATTTAGATGTGCATTTTTTATTGCAGGATGTACTAAAGGTTCAGCCGGATACACTAAAGGATCGATTCTCATGCATTGTAAGTAATCCGCCCTATGTGCGTGAGTTAGAGAAAGCGATGATGGAAGGAATTGTATTAAAGCACGAACCGCATTCAGCCCTTTTTGTAGATGATCATGATCCATTGATTTTTTATCGGACCATTGCACAATTGGGATTAACCTTATTGAATGAAGGCGGATCTCTTTTCTTTGAGATTAACGAGTATTTGGGTCAAGAAATGAAAACACTCTTGACCGACCTGGGCTATCAATCGGTGACTTGTCGGAAAGATTTAAGTGGTAAAGACCGGATGATGAAAGCGATTAGGCCGTAACATACTCCTGTAATTCCAGTTCTACCATAGCTTTTAATTCAGTAAAAAATCGTTTGAATTCATCATTCAAGTCCGAATAATGAACTTCCATTTGTTGCATGGCCCATTCGGTATGATCGGGAAGTGATGAATAGCCTGACATGATTTTTAGTGCTCGCTCAATACCCTGAGTAGTCGCATAGGTCTCTAGCCGACGACTTTTTACCAGAAATGGCAAAAAGCGTTTAACACCACGCGGTAACTTGAAGTAATTGAAGAGTAAAAGTCGATGAACTCCCGAGACAAAGTTTTTTAAGGAGTCTTCGTGGTAGTCTTTCCAGTTTTGGGCAAGAAAATGATCGTAGAATACATCGATGATTATACCAGAGTAGCGCCCATATTTTTCATTCAAATGGGTACAGCTTGTTTTGACAATGGCATGTTGATCGGTGAAATGATCAATTTTTCGATGTAGTAAAATACCTTTTTGAATACCTGGAGCATACCTTTCGTATTGCCGCCCCTTCACATGATCCCCAATGAAATTGCCAATTTGAATCAAAGGATCGCTTCCCGATAAATACAGATGTGCCAGAAAATTCATACTGCAAACTTATAAAAATAACATTTTAAATAACAATTTCAAATTATAAACAGTTGTTGCTTAACATGTTCGTATTTGAATGTCTTTTTATCATAAAACATTCATTTTTTGAATCTGATCAACTACTTTTAGGTTATACCTTTTTATCACAACAGATCGAATGAACACCGGTCTGTACATTATTAACAATCCAAATAAATAAATTGTATGAAAAAAGCCATTATTATTGGTGCCGCTGGAAGAGATTTCCACAACTTCAACACTTATTTTAGAGAAAACAAAGATTATGAAGTAGTAGCTTTTACGGCTGCTCAAATTCCGGACATTGATGGACGTAAATATCCTGCTGAATTGTCTGGATCGCTTTACCCGCAAGGAATTCCTATTTATGCAGAAGATGAATTGCCTCAATTGATTAAAGATAAGCAGGCGGAAGTATGCGTTTTCTCCTACAGTGATGTGCCTTATTCAAAAGTAATGGCCGTTTCGGCAATTGTAAATGCGGCAGGTGCTTCATTTATGCTTCTGGGACCCGACCAAACAATGATTAAAAGTACCAAGCCTGTGATCGCCGTTTGTGCGACTCGTACCGGGTGTGGCAAAAGCCAAACCTCACGTAAGGTCATCGAATTATTAATGAAACAAGGTTTGAAGGTGGTAGCCATTCGTCATCCGATGCCCTATGGTGACTTGGTGAAACAACGTGTTCAGCGTTTTGCCACCGTTGAAGATTTAGCCTATCACAAATGTACCATCGAAGAGATGGAGGAGTATGAACCTCATGTAGTACGTGGTAATGTGATTTATGCTGGGGTGGATTATGAGGCGATCGTACGCGAAGCTGAGAATGATCCTGATGGTTGTGATGTGATTTTGTGGGATGGTGGAAATAATGACTTCCCATTTTATCAGCCCGATCTACATATTACGGTGGCGGATCCACATCGTGTGAATCATGAATTGAGTTATTATCCGGGTGAAGTAAACCTTCGGATGGCCGATGTAATAGTGATCAATAAAATGGATAGTGCTGCTCCGGAGGATATCAACCAGTTACGTGCAAACATTGAGATGGCTAATCCTAATGCGACTGTTATAGACGGTGCTTCACCGATTCGGGTGGATGATATTGCCGCTATTAAGGGTAAGAAAGTGTTAGTAATTGAAGATGGACCGACTTTAACGCATGGCGAGATGAAAATAGGCGCCGGCATTGTGGCGGCTAAAAAGTTTGGAGCAAAGGAAATTATTGATCCGCGTGCCTATGCGGTAGGTAAGTTAGCGGAAACATTCCGCATTTATCCGAATGTAGGTACATTATTACCAGCTATGGGATACGGTGATGAACAAATTAAGGATTTGCAAGCAACGATTGATGCAGTACCTTGTGATTCAGTGATTATTGGTACACCTATTGATTTGAATCGTATTGTCAAAATTGATAAACCGAATACACGTGTGCATTATGATCTTCAGGAAATAGGAGATCCTAATTTAACGGAGGTATTGAATGAATTTGTGAAAGAACATAAGTTGTCAACTTTACAAACAGTTTAAAGATTGAGTGCTATAAGTGAAAAACTCCCCAACAGTGCTGTTGGGGAGTTTTTTATGCTTTATCCCGATCCCGATGTTGTCAATTTTCAGTTGAAAAGGGCTCCGGGATTAGGATTAGGGGAGCCCTGCTCAATGGGATAATAAATTAGGTTCGTTGTGTTAGTTTTAATTTCGCACCAAACTTAAGGTCTTTATATTTAAAAGTCAAATTAAAATGTTAAAAAATATTTACATGTGTTAAAATGTAGGTATTTGATAGTTGTAACTTATGATTTTCAAACATATACCCTTTAAACTTGATAGGTTGTTGATGCAGTGTTTCCACCACGGCCTGTCCAGTTAGTATGAAAGAATTCACCGCGCTTTTTATCCACCCGTTCATAGGTGTGCGCACCAAAATAATCCCGTTGTGCCTGTAATAAGTTAGCTGGTAGCTGAGCTGTTCTATATCCATCAAAATAGGATAAGGCTGAAGAAAATGCCGGTACCGGAATGCCGTTCATCACTGCTTGACCAATAATGCGACGCCAACCGGCTGAAGCTTTTTGTAACTTATCTTTGAAGTAAGGATCCAGCATCAGGTTGGTAAGTTGGGCATTGGTATCAAAGGCTTCTTTTATTTTACCCAGGAAAACAGAGCGAATGATGCATCCCCCGCGCCACATTAAAGCGATACCACCATAGTTCAAATCCCATCCATACTCTTTGGCTGCTTCACGCATCAATACATAACCTTGTGCATAGGATACTACTTTAGAAGCAAATAATGCATGCTTCACATCTTCTATAAATTGTTTTTTGTCGTCGGTGAGTCGAATCGCTGGCCCTTCAATGACTTTAGCCGCTTGCACACGTTCTTCTTTTTGAGAAGAGAGGCAACGAGAAAATACGGCTTCTCCAATCAAGGTTAAGGGGACACCTAAATCAAGTGCCGAGATTCCGGTCCATTTACCCGTTCCCTTTTGGCCCGCAGCATCCAGTATCTTTTCTACCAATGGTTCACCGTCCTCATCTTTATACCCTAAAATATCACGGGTAATTTCCACCAGGTAGCTATCCAGATCACCTTTATTCCATTCTTCAAAAATGGCTTGCATTTCATCGTGAGAAAAACCACCAATATCTTTCAGTAAATGATAAGCTTCTGTGATGAGCTGCATATCACCATACTCAATGCCATTGTGCACCATTTTCACAAAATGACCGGCTCCGTTTCCACCCACCCAGTCGCAGCAAGGGGTGCCGTCTTCTACTTTAGCAGAGATAGTTTGGAAAATATCTTTAATGTGGGGCCAGGCCTCTTTGGAACCACCCGGCATCAGTGATGGTCCGGTTAAGGCGCCTTCTTCCCCTCCTGATACACCAGAACCTACAAATAGAAGACCTTTGCTTTCCAGGTATTGAGTGCGACGTTCAGAGTCAGGGAAGTGCGAATTACCGCCATCAATAATGATGTCCCCTGCATCTAAATGTGGTATGAGTTGCTCTATAAAGGCATCTACCGGATCACCAGCTTTGACCAGTAACATGACTTTTCGTGGTCGATCCAGTGAAGCGACCAACTCTTCAATGCTGCGTGCACCAATGAAGTTTTTATCTTTACCTCGTCCGGTGATGAATTTATCAACTTTATCTACTGTACGGTTATACACTGCTACCGTATAACCTTTACTTTCCATGTTTAATACCAGGTTTTCGCCCATTACGGCTAAGCCTATTAATCCAATGTCAGCTTTTTTATGCATGGTGTTTTGCTTTTAAATCGTCGTTACATTTTCAAAACCTACTGCTTGTAGTAATTTTTCATATTCTTGAATGCCATTTTCAAGTTGAACATGATAAGCTTTGAATTCTCTTCTAACAGGATAATCCCCTCTTTGTTTTTCAAAGGAGGTTGGGGAGTTTCTTAATCTTTGGTCATCAGCCCTTAAATCGTGAGTATGCAAAAAGGCATTTGCTGCAATTTGATCCCGTGTCAGGTGTTTGCAATCAATGATGAGTTCGGGGTATTTAGGTTGAGGTAGATCACCTGGTTGCCATTTGTCTATCCCCAAATTAAATTTCTTGCTGATGGCTTGTACACTCATTTGGGTTCCATTGGCTTTTCCATCTTGTGAATATCCGGCTATGTGTGGTGTGGCGATCCAAACTAAATCCAGGAGCTCGCTGTCTGGTTCAGGTTCATGTTCCCAGACATCTAATACAGCGGTTTTGATATCCTCTTTCTGTAGGGCTGTTTTCAAGGCCTGACCATCCACCACTTCCCCCCGTGAAGTATTAATAACGATGCAGTTTGCCTGCATCTTTGTTAAAAGTGCTTCATCACACAGATGATAGGTTTTATCCGTTCCTTCTCGGGTAAGCGGTGTATGAAAAGTGATGATGTCCATTTTATCGACCACATCCTGCAGCTTATAAAAGGTCTTGTCTGTTTCGGTTTTTGCACGTGGTGGGTCTATCTCATAAACCTCCATTCCTAATGCTTTGCAGAGCACGGATACTTTTGAACCCACATTGCCAACTCCTACCACAGCGATTCGTTTTCCTTTCAGTGTCCACTCTTTTTCTTCTACTAACAGCCCTAATACGGATGAAATATATTGTTTTACGGAACCTGAATTGCAGCCAGGTGCATTGGTCCATTGTATATTATTGGCTTCACAAAAGGAGGTGTCGATGTGATCAAATCCTATGGTAGCCGAGGCAATCATCTTTATACTCGAATTGTTTAATAAAGCTTTGTTACATTTTGTGCGAGTACGGGTAATTAAAGCATCAGCATCTTTTACGATATGAGCATCAATATCTGCTCCCGGATAATATGCTACTGTCGCGATCGCTTCAAATGCACCTTTCAAAAAGGGAATTTTATTATCTGCAATTATCTTCATCTACACCTGTTTTAAGATGGAGTTTATAATTCTGGAAAAGTTGATTTGTGGGGTTTATTCTTTGTCCTCTGATCACCAAAGTACATGTTTACCGAAGTAGGAATCAGAGCATCAAAGGTAATAATAATCATCGAAATGGAAGCTATCTATGTCTTGGTGCTTCCAGGCAGTAGTTGTGTTGGGTATGGTTTTTTCGTTTTTGTTCGAACCCATCAGCAGGCTGATTTATGTCACCAGTCTGATTCACAACCTCAAAAAAATTTATCTGCTAGGGAAAAAAGTGTATTTTTGCGCTCAGTTTGAAGAAAGTTCTGCTGTGGAGACAGTAGAAACAAATAAATTTTAAAAGCGCAATGGACAAAAACATTTCAAAGCAAGCAGCAGACAACATCAGAGTGTTATCGGCGGCCATGGTTGAAAAAGCAAAATCAGGTCACCCTGGAGGGGCAATGGGTGGAGCCGATTTTATTCAAGTTCTGTTTTCAGAGTATCTAAACTATGATCCCACAGACAGAACCTGGTTTAATCGCGACCGGTTTTTCCTCGATCCGGGACACATGTCTCCGATGTTGTATTCGGCACTCGCTTTGACCGGTGCCTACAGTATGGAGGAACTGGCTAATTTCAGACAATGGGGAAGTCCTACAGCGGGGCACCCGGAAGTGGATTTTGCCAGGGGAGTGGAGAATACATCCGGCCCGTTAGGACAAGGCCATACAATGGCTTTAGGTGCCGCTATTACTGAGCGCTTTTTAGCGGCTCGTTTTGGTGAGTGGATGAACCACAATATTTTTACTTTTATTTCGGATGGGGGTATTCAGGAAGAAATTTCGCAGGGAACCGGTCGTTTGGCAGGTCACTTGGGAATGAGTAACCTGGTGATGTTCTTTGATTCCAATGACATTCAGTTATCAACACCAACCGGTGATGTAACAGTTGAAGATACCGCAAAAAAATACGAAGCCTGGGGCTGGGCTACCATGACCATCGACGGAAATGATCAGGATCAAATTCGTCAGGCATTGGATGCAGCTATCGCTGAAACAGAAAAGCCGTTCTTGATTATTGGTAAAACAGTAATGGGAAAAGGAGCTGTGACTGCTGATGGAGCTTCATTCGAGAAACAAGTTTCAACGCATGGTCAGCCTTTGAGTGCCGCCGGCGCGTCAACAGATGAAACCATAAAGAATTTGGGTGGCGATCCTGCCAATCCTTTTGTTATTTACCCTGAAGTAGCTGAAGCTTATGCGAAAGTAAATGCTCAGAAAATTGAGTTGGCGGCGGCTAAAAAAGCAGAGCAAGCTGAATGGGAAAAGCAAAATCCGGAATTAGCGGCTACCTTGAACAGCTATATTAATAACGAAGCACCTGCTCTTGATTTCAGTCAGATTGAGCAGAAAGCTGGTACAGCTACACGTGCGGCATCGGCTACGGCTTTAGGTTATTTTGCTGAGAATGTGGGTAACATGATTGTGATGTCAGCTGATTTAGCCAATTCGGATAAAACAGATGGCTTCCTGAAAAAAACGACAGTATTTAAAAAAGGTAATTTCTCAGGTGCTTTCCTTCAAATGGGGGTTGCCGAATTAACCATGGCAGCCATTGCGAATGGAATGGCCTTGCATGGTGGTGTGATTCCGGTTTGTGGTACTTTCTTTGTTTTCTCTGACTACATGAAACCTGCTATTCGTATGGCTGGTTTGATGAAATTGCCGGTAAAATATATATGGACACATGATGCTTTCCGTGTGGGGGAAGATGGTCCGACTCACCAGCCGATTGAGCAGGAAGCTCAGATTCGTTTGATGGAGAAACTGAAAAACCACGATGGTGATAACAGTATGTTAGTAGTGCGCCCTGCCGACAGTAATGAGACAACTGTTGCCTGGAAGATGGCATTGGAGAATACCAAAACACCAACGGGTATGATCTTTTCGCGTCAAAACATCGCTAATTTACCAGGAAGTACGTACGAGAAAGCAACAGCCGCTGAAAAAGGTGCTTACATTGTTGAGAAAGACAGTGAGCAACCCGACGTGGTATTATTAGCTTCAGGTTCTGAGGTGGGTACATTAGTGGAAGGTGCTCAGTTATTGCGTGAGCGCAAAGGTCTGAAAGTACAGATTGTTTCAGTGATTTCAGAAGGCTTGTTCCGCAACCAGGATGTGGCTTACCAGGAAACTGTTTTACCAGCTGCAACGCCTCGATTTGGAATGACCGCTGGTTTGTCAGTGACTCTGGAAGGATTAGTTGGTTTCAATGGTAAAGTTTGGGGCTTGAACCACTTTGGGTATTCAGCACCTTACACTGTATTGGATGAGAAGTTTGGATTTACCGGCGAGAATGTATTCAATCAGGTGGTTGAATTCTTAGCTTAAGAATTAGATATTATTCTATAAAAAAAGGGAGTTGGTTTCGTTAAACCGGCTCCCTTTTTTCGTAAGGTCTTCTCAACGTTAGTGTGTAAAAAGCATAGACGCCTGAATGAATACTTTATCAAAAGCCTCATTGACCTTGTTAACCAATTTATTAGATAGTATGGGAAAGGGAGCCTCGTGCGAATAAGGAAAATCAAAATCCCATTCGTCCAGATTAATTCCCTGTAATGTCTTTTTTATGGCCTGGGGAAGAATGACCTGATCTTTACTTAAGGTAATTGCTGCCAGGCGATCCTTGAATGTACTGAAATAATCCGCACCTCTCTTTTTTAATGCTTCCAGCGATAGCATGGATGAAAAAGACTGACCTAAGGCGGTCTCATGAAGGATATAGTTTAAATAACCTGTTTTTTGAGAAACCATCTCCAGTTCTTGTGAGTAGTAATGAATGAGCCGGTCAAAAGCTACACTGTCCATGATGTATTTTGAGATGCCTTTCATTTCCGCGAATGTACTGCCCCCACAGAAGAAGAAAAATTTCGACTGGGCTAACAGATCGTTGCCATGAGCTAAAAGTAGATTTTGAGCCAGGAAGGTTCCGATGGAGTAGGCAAAAAAGTCCACACGACTTCCTTTATTAAAGGCCGGATGCAAACCCGATTCAATGTACGTGGTTAATTCCAGAATATCTTTCGCAGCTTGATAACCCGACAACAAAAAACGCTCGGGGTGATCGGTCAAGCGTTGACTCAAAGCTACATTAGCTACCGTTAAAGCTGCAGTTGAGGATTGGTGCTGTTTCCGTTGTTTGACAAAGGGTAACATGGCTCGGGGATCGCTCCAGGAGTGGGGCGATCGATTCATATGATACGCGATGGGAAACAGAATTACTGGCCGTCTGGTGTTTTTGGCTAATTGATAGCCCCAAGGTAGATATTTATCCCAGCTTCGTTCATTGAGACCATGCAATAGAATGATGCACTTATCGTTTTTTAACGCATCTGATGGATAGAAAACGGGGTAAGTAAAATCTTTATTGGGATTATTGGTCTGGTTTTCGATGTTAAACAATTCCGGCAAGGATGGGTTTGTGCAGGCAGATCTTTTCGAATCACCCAGTTTGGAATGAAAGGACTCAGAACTTAACAGAAGACGCTCTTCACCGGGAATGAGTGTGGCTACTCCCGGTGAGAATTGCGTCTTCAATAGTTGATATAACTGAGTGTAATTCATAAATCCATTTTTCCTGAGTCATCAACAATTGTGTTTTGCTGAATCGGTGATACAAACCAAATCAACTTCGGTGCAGATTGCAATTTTATGTGATATTCGCCGTGATTTTGGGCTTAAGGCAGCTATTGTGGGGTGAAATTTTTCATTGAGGGATAAAAATTACCGACTAAAAAGTTTCAAATCCGAATATTAATTCATGAATTATAGATAATTTGTAATTTTATTGCTCATTTTTGTGATCATGGATTTTAGCAAGCCCATACCATCTTACCTCCTGGAGAGGCGAAATAGTATTCGTCTTATTCTCTTTACAGCCGGTTTTGCATTGTTGTTTATTAACATCTATGCACCGTTTGGGGTGGAAAACTGGTTTAATATATCCCGGTTAGAACTCTTCGTATTTTCGAGTTTAGTGATATTAACAGGTGTTTTGGTAGTGGTTATTAGTCGCATTATCATGTACCAGTGTGGGAAGCGAGGGCGTACCATCTCATTATTGCATTACCTCCTATGGATTGCAGTAGAGATTGTAAGCATGTCATTGTTTTATACCTTGTATGAGATTCTCATTTTAAGAGATCCGCGTCCTGTCTTGGAAGCCTTTAAAATTTCCATGCAGAATACTTCATTGGTATTGCTATTACCCTATTCTACTTTATGGCTCTATTTTTCCTGGCAAGACAAAAAGATAAAGCTGGATGCTTTAATTGAAGAACGTGAAGAAGTGCCGGAAAATAAAGGCATGGTATTATTTCGGGATGAAAAAGGGGTGATGCGCTTTTCCATAAAAAATGATGATCTGCTTTATTTAAAAGGGGCAGATAATTATGTGACCATCTTTTATAACGATCATCAAAAGCATGAAAAGTTTTTATTACGCAATACACTCAAGAATCTGGAAGCCTCACTTCGACCATTAGATGTAGTGCGGTGTCATCGCTCCTATATGGTTAATTTTCAAAAGGTAAAAATCATTGAGCGCGAAAAGACAGGGTTGCGTATCCAATTGGACACTTTGCCTGTGTTAGAAGTGCCTGTTTCTAAGACGTATGTGGAGAGTGTTTTCCAGATGTTTGGTCAAAGCGTATAAAAAAGACTAATTACTCTTATATTTTTGCATATCTCCTATAAGTGCTGTATTTTTGCAACAAAGTTGCAGAAATATGACATTCCATTCTTCAGATTATTTAAAGCGATTTGGATTGAGTAAAACAGCAATTCGTGAAGACGTTTTGAACTTGTTGTTTAAAAGTGATGAAGCTTTATCTCCCAAGGAGCTGGAAGAGAAATTGGAAGGATCAGTGGATCGGGTGACTTTGTACCGTACTTTGAAGTTATTTGATGAAAAGAAAATGATTCACAAGGTTATTTTGGAAGATCAAACTAGCAAATATGTGTTAGTGAACCCCGATAAAGGAACGCAGCACCCGCATTTTCATTGTCTGGTATGTAATAAAGTAGTGTGTTTGCCCAACTCTCCCTTACCTTCTTGTCAATTGCCGGTTGGGTTTAGTGTACAATCACAAAGTACCATTATTGAGGGAACCTGTCAGCGCTGTAATAAATAATTGAAATAGTTAGAAATAAAATTGAATTAAGAAATATCAAATGAGATATATTGCAAATATAATTGTTTCTGTGTTGTTACTGGGATGTGCCGGGCCTGTTAAACAAAGTACTAAGCCCGTTGTGTCAGTTAGTATTGCACCACAAAAGTATTTTGTAGAACGATTAATGGGGGATAGCATTGAGGTGAATGTAATGATCCCTCCAGGCTCGGGGCACGCGACCTATGCGCCAACACCTGGTCAGTTGAAAAGCTTATCTCAATCAATAGCGTACTTCAAAATGGGACATCTGGGTTTTGAAGCTACGTGGACCGATAAATTTGAAGCCGCCAATCAGCAGATGCTTTGGTTTGATCTCTCACAAGGAATTGAAGTTATACAAGGTGAACATCACCACCATCATCATGGTGAAGCGGATCATGTTTGTACGGGTGGGATTGATCCACATACCTGGACTTCTCCGACAGAAATGAAAGTGGTGATAACCAATTTAAGAAAAGCACTAATAAGTCTTTTCCCAACAAATAAAGAGCTGATTAACTCCAATTACGAGTCTTTCATGAATGATATTCAAGGCTTGGATGAGCAGCTGTATCAATTGAAGACGGCACAACCGCAATTGAAATTTATGATCTTTCATCCAGCCTATTCTTATCTGGCACGTGCTTATGGTTTTGAGCAGATGACCATTGAGTTTGAAGGAAAAACACCAACACCGGCTCGCCTCAAAGAAACCATTGAGCAAGCCCGTGATAATTCGATTAAAACCATCTACATACAGGAGGAGTTTGATCGTAAGAATGCAGATGTCATTGCTTCTGAGATCGGCGCTCAGACAGTTCAAGTCAATCCCCTATCTGAAAATTGGCTGGCGGAAATGAATCGCTTCATCTCGCACTTGAAAACCAATAACTAAGTTATGCAAACACTGCTTCAACTTAATGGTGTGGTGGCTGGTTATGAGAATCAGCCCATCCTGAAAGGGGTGAATCTATCTGTCAATCCATTGGATTTTGTAGGTATTATAGGGCCCAATGGTGGAGGAAAAACTACATTATTGAAAGTGATATTGGGACTCATTCAACCCATGGAAGGAGTCGTGACGCGTGATCAATCCTTACGTATCGGTTATCTCCCACAGATTAATACCATCGATAAGCGGTTTCCCATTACTGTAGAAGAAGTTGTTTTGTCTGGGAGATATGCGTCTTCTAGTTGGTGGAAAAAGCCCGTGTCAAAGGATTATCATCGGGTGGCGGAGTTGCTTGAATTTGTAGGTTTAACAACAAAGCGAAAAGATCCTATTGGTGAGTTGTCTGGTGGTCAGATGCAACGCGTGTTTTTGAGTCGTGCGTTGATTAGCCAGCCCAATTTGCTTATTTTGGATGAGCCCAATACTTATGTGGATAAGTCCTTTGAACAGGATTTGTACAATTTACTCTTTGAATTGAATAAAGAGATGGGTGTTTTGCTGGTTTCGCATGATGTGGGCACCATCTCGGCTATGGTGAAGACAATTGCTTGTGTGAATGGCGGATTACACTACCATCCTACCAATAAAATATCCAACGAGATATTACAATCTTACAATTGCCCGGTTGAGATACTGACTCATGGTACAGTACCTCACCGAGTTGTTAAAAATCATTGAAGATGAGTGAAATTCTCAGCCTTTTATCTTTTGCTTTTTTTCGTAATGCCTTGTTGGCAGCCGTTCTGACATCTATCGTGGCCGGTATTGTGGGTTCTTATATCGTCGCCCGTCGATCAGTGTTTATCAGTGGTGGTATTACCCACGCCTCATTTGGGGGTATGGGTGTGGCTTACTTCCTGGGATGGCCGCCTTTTCTGGGGGGTGCTATTTTCGCCATCTTATCTGCACTGGGTATTGAGTGGAGTAGTCAGAAAGCAGGATTGCGCGAAGATAGCGCCATTGCTATATTGTGGTCGTTGGGCATGGCAATTGGTATTCTGTTTGTGTTTTTAACACCGGGTTATACCCCTAATCTGATGGGTTTTCTATTTGGGGATATCCTCACGGTTCAACTTTCTGATCTGTATTGGTTGGTTGGGCTCTCCATTGTTTTAATCATTGTTCTTAATCTGTTTTACGAACCCATTGTTTATACTGCTTTTGATCCTGAATTTGCCAAGGTATCCGGTTTGCCGGTTCAAATGATACGCATGGTAGTGGCCGTTTTTATTGCCGTTTCCATTGTGCTCTCCATTAAAGTGATGGGCATCATTTTGGTATTATCGCTTTTTGCCATTCCGCCTTCTGCAGCCAACCTGTTCGCCCGTAACTTTAAAAAGGTGATCCTGTGGTCTGTCATCATTAGCGTAATCGGCAGTATTACCGGTCTATTCGTCGCCTACTACTTTGACTTGCCATCGGGTGCGACCATTATCTTTACATTGACGGCTTTTTATGGGGTGATGCGGGTATTGAAGGGAGTTAGTGTTCTTTAGAGAGTAGTTTTTACCAGCTGATATTTATTTAATTATCTATTTTTCCACAATTTCGGATTTCGACTGGTATGCAATATTGCAATGATAGGTATTGTTTGGGTTGATTCGTCAATGGTGTAATGAATTAGATAAGGGAAAACATCTAGAGCTAATACCCTTACTTTATTGTACCGGATTGAAATGGCTTTGGGGTTTTGTTGAATAAAGTGAATTTTGCGGCGGACTTCAGATGTAAATTGACGTCCAAGACCTTTCTTTTTAGAATTATACCACTGTGCAGCACACTGAATATCTTGTTTTGCCAGTGGAAGGATAACAGATCTGTACATTAAAGCTCTTTTTCGATGTCATCTATTGCATCGTCAACATCTGATCCTACCCCAGGATGGTTTTTATAATCAGCTAATCGTTCATTAACTGTATCCATGTGCCAGGTGGGAATATTTATGTCTTCCTTTTCATCAATCTGATGTTTTTCCTTAAAGTCATTCCATTCGTTGATGGGAATATACACACCAGTGATCTGCCCTTGTAGGTTCTTTATATATTTAAGATTCATCTGAATTGATTTTTCTATATCAAAGATACGCAATTACATTGTTGATTGGAATAAGATAAGGCTACTGATTCATCCATTCCTTAAACAAAGTGGCTTTGGCCCGGCTGATGATGATTTTGTCATTTAAATCATTGATTAGCTTCACCACCAGTTTACCACTGAAATAGGTTTCGAACCGATCAATGGCCTCTACATTTACAATGGATTGCCGATTGGTGCGGAAGAAGGATTTGGGATCCAGGTCCTGTTCGATTTTGTCCAGCGGTTGGTTGAGTACATGGTGCTTGTTTTCATAGGTGACAGCAAACGTCACACGGCTGTCAAAATAGAAATAAGCAATCTCTTCCACCGAAAGTTTGAAGAACGATTCACGTTTGGAGACGATAAACCGTTGGCGGTAATCCTGTTTTGAATTGAGAATGGTGGAGGCTAATTGCTGATAATTGACTTCTGGTTGAATCGTATTGCTGATCATTTCAATAGCCCCTTCAACCTTCTCAATGGCACGCAGCAAATCACTTTCTTTAATAGGCTTGAGCAAGTAATCAATACTGTTCGTTTGAAAGGCCTTCAAGGCAAATTCATTGTAAGCCGTCGTAAAAATAATACCACTATCCACTTCTACCTGGTCAAAAATGGAAAAGCAATTTCCATCGGCCAGTTCAATGTCCAGAAAAATGATGGTTGGTTGTTCGTGTTGTTGCAGCCACTCTACGGTCTCACTCACACTTTGCAATAAGGCTTCTATCTTCCATTCAGGACGGAGGGTAGCCACCATTTCTTTGAGCATCTTGCCGGAGTGCAGCTCATCCTCTACAATGATTACATTGATATCCATTTTCAAGATTTATTAAAGGTAATTCAACGGTAAATGACTGATCTGTTTTCTCTATCACCAATTGTTCATCAGTTAAGAAACCATATCTTTTTTGAAGGTTACTGATTCCGGTATGAGTGGAATAGGTAGATCGTTTCTGATTTAAACTATTTGACACGATGATTCGCTCATTCCTGGTGTAGATGCGAAGTGATAATGGAGTTTGCAGGGTGGCAATGTTATGTTTTACCGCATTCTCCACCACAAATTGAAGGCTGAGCGGTGGCAGATGATAATTCAATAGTGCTTCGTCTATGTTCATTTCTATCTGAAGGCCACCTCCCAATCGTTCCTGATGAAGTGCCAGGTAAGCTTTAATAAAGAGCAGTTCATCCTCCAATTTGAGCGATACATTGTCTTTACTCTGCAACACATAGCGATACACATCCGAAAAATTTTCAGCATATCGAATGGCTTCCTTAGGGTCGGATCGGATGATGGCAATGAGCGTACTCAGGTTATTAAATAGAAAATGCGGATTAATTTGATCCTGTAAGGCCATGTAATCCATTTTCAATTTTTCTTGTTTAAGTTTTTCGTTTTCCAGTAGGAAATAACTCAAGCTTTGATGGTAATTATAGGTTATCAACAGCACCACATAATTAGAAACGAATAAGACGATCAGGATTATGGATACATTATAAGAGACTGGATCCAATGGTTGCCCGGATTCAAGCCACGGTTTAAATAGATGAGAAGTTACAGTAGCCACCACGAACCAAATCATTGTAAAGATAACCAGCAGCACTACGCGTCGTCGTGTTTCCAGATGCCAGGGGTATTTATAGCTGATGAGTTTGTTAAACAGGAAAATACCTTCACTGATAAAAACGAATATACACATCGAAAACACAAGCGCATTCCATTCGAAAGGTTTATCTTTAAAGAGTGTATGAGTTAATATCAGATTAAAAACCGAGCCCATCAATATTTCAAAGATAAGTCGTGTTTTGTAGTTGGTAAATAATACGGGTCCCTGCATATCTGTCCTCTTTTGTGCTTCATAAAGGTAGTGACTCGGTTTCATTTTTAAAACCGGTCACTATCAATGGATATTTTTCACTTTACATCAAGCCCTTATTTATTATTGTGCGTTCGTCATTGAGGCTACTCATCTACTCATGGGCCAATTCGCCAATGCCTTTGTAATAAGCTGTTTTAGAAATCTCAAATGTCGCCAATGCTTCCAGCAAGCTGGCGTGTGCATTTTGCCAGGCTGCCTGCGCATTTAACAGATCAGTGGTAGTATTCAGGCCCACCTCAAAACTGGCCGTCACTTCTTCCAAACTTTCTTCCGCTTCAATTTTACTTTTTTGAGCCAGTAAGATGGCTTCATAGGCTTCTCTCACCTGGATCATGTATTGCTGTACCTCCAATTGGATGAATTCTTTACTTTCTTCGAGTTTTAGCTCCGCTTGTTGTTTTTGCAATTTGGCCACATTCACTTTATGCTTCTTTTCGCGCCAATGCACCAGTGGGATTGAGAGCTGTGCGGCTGCCGTTGTGTTCCATTGACCATCCATTAAATTAGCCACCTCGTTATAGCCATAACTCACCTGTGCCCCCAGGCTCGGCATGTATGCTCCTGATATGCTTTTTCGTTGATAATCTGCAATGGCTACTTGTCCGCTTAACATCTTGAGTTCATTTCGATTGCCCATAGCCAGTTGGATATCTTCAGCCATCACCGGCAACTCAGGACGTCCATTGAGTTGGTCTGAAACCTCAATAGTGGTTTGTAAATCCAAGCCAATGAGTTGACACAGGTTCATTTTTAAGATTTTAAACCCATTTTCTGCTCGTAGTAAATTCAATTGGGCCTGGTTTTTCTGAACCGTCACCTTCAATTGTTCACTTTTAGGAGTTAGTCCCAGGTTATACATGTCTTTGAGTTGAGCTTCCAGGGAGTCCAGCATCTCCACATATTTTCGGGCAACTACCAGGTTCTCTTTAAAAGCTACCAATCGCCAATAAGCCTGATCGGTATTAAATATTACCTGATCGCTCTCCAGTTGGTAAGCCTGACCAGCCATTTCCACCCCTTTATCGGCCATTTTATTGGCATATCGGATTTGTCCACCCGCATAAATGGGAATTTCCATGCCTACCTGCGCCTGATAAATGGTTAAATCTTCTGTCTCCAATGACATGCCCGGAAAGTAAACATTACTCTCACCGGTAATGGTGCCATTCGGATCAGCTGTAGGCAGATGAAATCCTGGAATATCGATGTTATCCATACCTGGCATGTAAGTAGCTGTGGCAGATCCGTCGATATTGGGCAGGTAAGCCGTACGTGCCTCCTTCTGTTGTGATTGAGCTTCCTGCCACCTTAAATTGGCTGATTGCAGTGATTTATTGTAATCCAATGCCATTTGCCTGCTTTGCTGGAGTGAAAGAAGCTGCTGCGCATTTCCGCCTACAGAAAGCAGTAAACACAGGGTGAGTATCGTGAGTTTCATTTTGATCATTTTAATGCGTGTTCTTTATTGAGTAAGAAAACCCCGGCCAGCACTTAAGAAGGCTATGTTGAGAGGGATGAATCAGTACCGGCCGGGGAATCATCTAACTTAATCTAATCATGAAATAAACAATCTATCTAAACGCCTTCTTCTAGTATTATTTAATAGTCAAATTTTGAGTAAAAGTCATGTCGTGTGCCATATTCTCAATTTGCTACACTTTTTATTTTTGCCCTTTCCCTTTTTACTTTTCCCTTTTATCACTTGACTTATCAATTAATGGTATTCTTTAATATCCTATTCTTTATGCAGTGATCGGGTTTTGACCTTATAGAACACAGCATATAATACCGGCACCACAATTAAGGTGATGATGGTACCAATGAGTAATCCAAACATGATGGCTACTGCCATACTTTTAAACATGTCGTCCCATAATAGGGGTAACATTCCCAGAATGGTCGTTAATGAAGCCATCATCACCGGGCGTACCCTGGAAATGGTCGAATCGATCACTGCCGCCAGTCGATCCTTGCCGTTGTTCACCTGAATGTTGATTTCATCCAACAGCACCACTGCGTTTTTAATCATCATACCCATGAGTCCCAGTGTTCCGATGATTGAAAAGAATCCAAAATAGATACCCGTAAGCAGGAATCCCATAATCACACCGATGAAAGCCAGGGGCATGAGCAGGAAGATGATAATGGGTTGTTTGAAATTGTTGAACAAGCCGATGATGATGATGATCATCAACAGAAATGCCAGTGGCATGTTTTCGGCTAATCCTTCATTGGCTTCGTTGCTACTTTTTACTTCACCCAACCAGGCCAGTGAATATCCCTCCGGTAGTGGAATGGCTTCAATCTTATCTTTCAGCACTGCCATCAAATCATTTCCGGTGTATCCAT
>Ga0193953_1000202_pt1 | contig 33442 bp, 34 predicted proteins | sample BB_4_MG_FD_140325 | JGI IMG/M metagenome (GOLD analysis project Ga0193953, IMG submission 140325) | Microbial mat bacterial communities from the Broadkill River, Lewes, Delaware, United States - BB_4_MG | ecosystem: Environmental > Aquatic > Freshwater > River > Microbial mats | place: USA...
AGTAAGCCACAGACTTTATTTCATTAGGCTTGTTTAATGAATATTTAGAAATTAAAACGTATTTAACATTCAATAACTCTGCTAAAAATAAAGATGTGTTTTTCAAAAAAACCTGATAATCTTTAGTATACCCGTTTTCGGCTATAAACTCTAATGTTTTATTTATAAATTTCTGATCCATTTTTTATTTTTGATAAACAAACCTTTCTAACACATTCAAAAGAGACTCCTTGTTTATTGGTTTTGATATAAACTCATTACAACCTGCCTCCATCGCTCTATCCCTATCCTTTAAAGTTGAATAAGATGTTTGTGCTATTATTGGTATGTTGGGCCTAAACTCTCTAATTTCAGAGGTCGCTTTAAATCCATTAAGTATCGGCATTTTTAAATCCATCAATACAAGATCAATCGCATTATTTTTTTTACAATAATCTACTGCTTCTTTACCATTTTTTGCATGTATTATATTGCAATTTATTTTTAATATATCTTTTAATAATGTTTCAAGATATAAATAATTTACCTCTTCATCATCAGTTATTAAAAAAGTTTGTTTCGATTTTGAGTCTTCAATTATAATATCTGAATCACTATAAACTGGTATAAAAGGGATGGAAACATAAAATATAGAACCTTCATTAATTTTTGATTTTACCGATATTTTACCTCCCAAAAGTTCTGCATTTTCTTTTGCAATTGATAAGCCTAATCCAAGGCCTCCAACCTTTTTAGAAATTTCTTTTTCTGCTTGAGAAAAACGTTTAAAAATTAATTTTTTATGTTCTTCTTTTATCCCAATACCCGTATCCTTTACATAAATTTTTAATTTATTATTTTTAAGTTTATATCCAAATTCAATAAATCCATCTCGTGTAAATTTTAAAGCATTCTCTAATAAATTACTAAGAATTTTATTTAATTTGGTTCTATCGGTTAAGATTGTGCTTTCATTATTTGAAAGTTCTTTTTTAAGGTATAAAGGGGTTTTGTTTTCTTTAGCTTTTAAATCAAATATTGAAAACATTTCTAACAACACATCATTTAAACATACTTCTTCTTCTAAAACCTTAACCTGTTTGGTTCCAAGTCGAGAAATTTCTAGTATATCATCAATAATATTTAACAGTTGATTTCCACTATTTTGAATTATACCCACAAAATTATTTCTCTTGTTTGATTCTAACCCTGGTTCATTTAGCATTTGAGAAAACCCTAAAATTCCATTTAAAGGAGTTCTTATTTCATGAGACATATTATTTAAAAACTCAGTTTTTAAACGATCGGCTTCTTCTGCCTTTTCTTTCGCTTTTTTTAATGCAGAAATATCAGTTATAGTGGCAATAACTTTATTTGTAGATTCAATTAAGGTTGATTTTATTATGACCGAAACTAACTTACCGTCAGTTCTTAAAAACTCTGTTTCTCCAATAAACTCGTTACCTCCTAAAGCAAATGTTAGTAATTCCTTTCTAATGGCATCAACAGATCTCTTACTGTTTGTTTTTCTAATGTGTGACACCAGTTCATCTTGGTCTTTTACTTTAAGCAATTCAAGAGTGGCTTTATTTACATTTAAAACTTTAATTTTTGATATACACTCCTTTATAAAATCTTTATTTTGGCGTAAATATTTCTTGAAATTTGGGTTTTCTTTCCTCTTTTTATTTAATAGGTTAATAACTTCAGAAAAATCCTGCTCCCATATTGAAACCGGGCTTTGCTCAAATAAATTTTTAAATTGAGTTGTACTCTCAAGTAGTAAATTATTATTTTGTGACAGTTCATAACTTAATTTTCTTAGCTCCTGATTTTGGTTTTCAGACATTTCATAGGCTTTTTTTAGATCTGAAATATCAGTTACCATAGCAAACGATCCTAATCTATTATTTCGTTTGTCATAAATTGGAGCTGTTTTAAATAAGCATGGAATCTTTTCTCCGTTGCTTTTATTTAATTCAATTTCATACGTTGATGATAAGCCTTTCTCTCTATTCAACATTTGAACATTAAAAATCTTTTTATTTTCATCATTTACAAATTCGAATATTGATTTTCCAATAATTTCAGATTTTGGATAGCCAAGAATTTTACACATCTCTGGGTTAACCTCGAGTGTTAAAGCCTCGGTATTTATTGTCCAAAATCCTTCATTTGTAATCTTTAAAATATTACTTAAATAATCTTCCTTCTCTTTAATTGTTTCAAAAGCTTTGTTTAGTTTTAAATCTGCTCTCTTCCTATTTGTAATATCTCTCCAAACGCAATGAATAACTTCATTTTTTGATTCATTCGAGATTACTGTTAAAAGTACTTCTACAGGAAATTCTTCTCCATTTTTCCTAGTATGAGTCCATTCAAAACGATGAGTTCCTTTTTCTAAAGCTAATTCCATCATTTTATTAGCTTTTTCTTTTGAATTTATTCCATCTGGCTGAATTTTGGGTGATAATTTTGAAGGATGAACTTTTAAAAAATCAAGTTTTCTTTCATAATTAAGCATCTCAATAGTTGCTTTATTGCAATCAGTGAATAATCCATTTTCAATAATTAAAACAGCGTCTCCAGATTTTTCATAAAGTTCTCTAAATTTTTTTTCGCTTTCAACTAATTTTTCCTCAGCTTTTTTTCTATCGGTAATATCCTCCTTAACTGCTAAATAATTTATTATTTCACCAAATTCATTTTTAATTGGAGTAATTGTTACCTGCTCCCAAAATAAATTTCCACATTTTGATTTATTCTGAAATTCTCCTTTCCAAATTTCACCATTTGAAATTATTTTCCACATTTCAGAATAATACTGCTTAGATTGATTTCCAGAGCTTAATATACTAGGATTTTTTCCAATAACTTCTTGTGCAGTATACCCTGTTATATCTGTAAATTTCGGATTTACATATTCAATATTTGCCTTGGTATCGGTAATTATTATCGTATTGGCGCTTTGCTCTACAGCAACATGAAGTTTTTTAGATTCTTGTTCAGCCTTTTTTCTATCTGTTATATCTCTAAGAGCTGCAACTCTATATGTTTCACTGCCCTCAAGATTAATTTCTCTCGCTTCTACTTCAATAGGAAAGGTCGATCCATTTTTTCTTATTCCCCTAATTTCATACGGGCGTGTGTATTTTTTATCAATACTTTTAAAAATTAGTTTATGATATTTATTTGGAAAAAGAAAATCGATAATATTTTGTCCTATTAATTCTTCTTTTAAATACCCGAACATATTTAAAAATGATCGATTAATATCGATAACAATACCATTATCATGAATTAAAATCCCTTCAAAAGTAAGATTAGATAATTTTCTAAATTTTTCTTCTGTTTTAAATTGGTTTGTTACATCTATAAATGATAAAATAGCCAAATTTCCATCACCTATATCTAATTTAGTTCCGCTTACTATTAAATTTTTTAATTTTCCATTTATAGTTTTTATGTCAAAATTAGAATTTTTAAAAAAACCATTTTTTAAGAGTTTTTTATTGTTTTCACTAACAATTTCAGCATTTAGTAATAAACTATTTTCAAAAATATTTCCTTTTAAATATTCTGCCTCAGAATTATATTCAAAAAGTTTCAAATAACTTTCATTCACATCAATCCTATCGCCTGTTACAAAATTTACTATTTGCATTGCTGTTGGATGCGAATAAAAAGCCTTTGAAAATTTTTCTTCAGATTCAATTATTTTCTTTTCACTTTCTTTTGTTTTAGTATTTAATTCTTTTAAATCTTTAATTTGAGATTTAAAAATTGCTTCAAATAAATTAATTTCAAGTATTTGAGAAACTTTAATTGCAAGCATCTTTAAAACCAATTCTATGGTTTCTGTATTTTCTTTTGGCTTGCTGTCAAGGATGGACATTAAGCCTATTGGCTGTCCTTTAGTTCCAAACAAAGGAATTCCTATATAACTATTGGCATTCATTTGTTTCAATAATTTTCCTTTTGGGAATATTGATTGTAGGTTATTTTTATAGGTACAAACACCATTATTAATTACCTTTTCGCAAGGTGTATTTACTAATTGATATTCAGTATTTGGTAAAAAAGTTCCCTTATTATAAATAATTTCTGTTTTTACATCTTTCAAATTTTTAATTGAATAGTTACAAATTAAAACGTAATCTACAGAAAACAATTCATCCAAATGTTTTACAGCCTTATGTAAAAAATCATTGTGAAAATTCTCATCACCAGTTTGAGTAATAAGTTCTAATGTTTTTTCAATATATAATTGTTGATTTTTCATAAACTAAACCAGAAATCTAATTGACAAATTTATTTGAATTTAAAAATCTTAACATATAGGCAAATAAATTATTACTTCTAATTGTTTTTAAACCATTAGGGTTTTTCATAAATTGGGGTTTTGTAAATAGGTTTTTTATAAAGACCAAACTAATAGGAGTTATAGTTTATGAAGTTCACCTCCAAATTTTTTCACTTTATCCCAATTTGTATATTCAATTTCAGTATTTGAATTAGTGGGTCCTTTTGTCATCCACATGATAAACTGAATCATAATTCTATCAAAATAAGGATACTTTTTATAGTCTAGTTTTCCGGCAAAAACATGTACTATATTTGGAGTCCAGTTTATAGTTTTAAAGAATTTCACTACATAAGGATTTGTGGTGGCTGTATTTTTTTCTGGCTTTCTAGCAACAAGATTTACAGAGAAAAAAGCTGTTTTTATAGTATCTAGCTGAGATTTATAGTTGTTTATAAATTCTATTATTTTTTTATGATGAAGACCATAGCGTATACTTGATCCAAGTATTAGTTTGTCGAAATCTTGAATATTTTCATTAAAGTTATCTATTGAATATAATTCAACTTGATTGTTGCAACTTTCCAATTCTTCTTTAAGTTTATTACAAATTTTCAATGTTTGACCATCAACGGTTGCATATAATATTCCTACTTTAAGTGTCATTATATTCCTGTTTTAAAATTAAGATAACCAACAAGCCTACCAAATCTACATATTTCTAATACAAATATGTATGATAAATGTCAATCTAAATATTATTGAAATTTTAATTATTAAGTACAAAAAAACCAGTCAAAATGACTGGTTTTAATTCTTTCAAAAAGATAATGTTGTAAATTAAAGTACTTTAACATTTACTGCATTTAAACCTTTTTTTCCTTCTTTTAATTCAAATTCAACTTCGTCACCTTCTCTAACCTCATCAATTAGACCTGAGATGTGTACAAAATAGTCTGTGCTTGAACCTTCTTCAGTAATGAATCCAAATCCTTTTGATTCATTGAAAAATTTTACTGTTCCTTTTTTCATTGTGTAAATAGAATATATTAAAACACAAATATAGTTTTAATTATGTCTATCTCAGAATATTTTAATGATATATTAATAATTAAATCGAAAAAAAATCTATAAAATATTAGTCCAGCTGATCAGTTAATTTTTTAAATATTTTTTTTGCATTCTTATGCTCATATAATACAGCATAAACGGCATCAATAATTGGTGTATTTGCTTTATTTTTTTCATTTATCAAATAAGCACTTTTGGAAGCATAATAACCCTCAGCAATCATACTCATTTCCATCATTGCACTTTTTACGGTATACCCTTTTCCAATCATATTACCAAACATTCTATTTCTACTAAAAACAGAATATCCCGTTACTAATAAATCACCTAAATAAGCTGAATTATTAATATTTCGTTTCATTTTATGAACCTTTTTTATAAAACGCTTCATTTCACGGATAGAATTTGACATTAATACCGATTGAAAATTATCGCCATATCCCAACCCATGAGCAATACCAGCTGCAATGGCAAAAATATTTTTTAACATAGCTGCATATTCAGTTCCTATAATATCATCTGAAATTTTTGTTTTTATATAGTGACTGCGAAGTTTATCACTAACAATAGCTGCCTTTTTTTCATCTCTACAAGCAATTGTTAAATATGATAATCGTTCCATGGCTACCTCTTCAGCATGACAAGGCCCTGTTATTACACCAATATTTTCAAAAGGAACATTATGCATTATATTGAAATGCTCACCTACTATTAAACCAGATTCTGGTACGATACCTTTAATTGCTGAAAACACAATTTTAGATGAAAATTCTTCAGTAATTTTATCTAATTCCGCTTTCACAAATGCCGATGGAATTGCAAAAATTAAAATATCAGCATATCTAACCATCTCATTAATATCACTTGATAAGTACAGTTGATTCACGTCAAATTCAGCAGAACTTAAGTAATTTGGATTGTGATCATTTTCCTTAATATATTCTAAAGAATTTTCATTTCGTATATACCATCCTACTTGTTCTACATTTTCACACAACATTTTTACAATAGCTGTTGCCCAACTACCGCTGCCAAAAACGGCAATTCTCGGATTTTTATTCATTTATTGAAATTTTTTATAGGCCAAAAGTATAAAATCTAATTCAATTGCTCTTTTAAAATTTAGATACAATAGTATCAATACTGCTATAATATGTTGAACCAAATAAATTTAGATGAACTAATAAGGGATACATGTTATAAATATCTTTTCGTTTAATAAACCCTTTTTCTAAAGGATAAATTTCCTGATAAGTCGTATAAAATTCATCTTTAAAACCTCCAAATAATAAACTCATAGCTAAATCTATTTCTCTATGACCGTGATATACTGCTGGATCAATAAAAACTGCTTTTTCTTTTTCGTTAGCAATAAAATTTCCACTCCATAAATCACCATGAATTGCACATGGATTTTCTGTAGGAAATATTGATGTTAATTGTATATATAAATTTTCGAATTGGATAAGATTAGTAGCCTTTAATAACCCTTTATTAAAAGCCATTTCAACCTGTGGTTTTAATCTGTTTTCAATAAAAAAGTCGGTAAAATTGTCTTTAAAAGTGTTTTTTTGAAGAAGTTCACCCATAAAATTGTCATATTTCAAACCAAATGAATCACTTTTATGCCGATGTAGTTCTGAAAGTTGAAGTGCAAAATTCTTCCAAAAGTTATTGTTTTGTTCACCTTCTTCAATCCATTCTAAAACCAAATAAATATAATTCTCAAATATACCTTCACTTATAATTTCAGGAACCATTGCTTTATTTTTCTTTAAAAATTTAAGACCTAAAACTTCTTCCTTAAATCCATTTTGAAAAACAGTTATTGAATTAATTTTTATAAAAAATTCCTGTTGCGAATTAAAAACTTTATATACTTGATTAATAGAGCCTCCTCCAATAGATTTCCAAATAAAATTAGAGTTAAATAATCCTATAGGATCAAGTTCTTTTTCAATATGAGATTGAAGTTTTAAATTCATAAGAATAAAAATACTGTATAGATTTTAATTAGCAGAGCTATAATTGTTGCTATCATTATTTACTTTTGTACTTTTATAAAGTTAACCAAAGTTTTTATACAACCACCTCTTGAGCGCACTTAAACGTTTTTTAAAAGACACTATTATTTATGGAATTGCTGCAGTATTACCCCGTGTAATTAACTTTTTATTAGTTAAGGTTCATACGGATGCATTACCTACTAATAATTATGCTGAAAATACTAATTTCTATATATGGATTGCACTATTGGCTGTTCTATTAACGTTTGGTATGGAAACTGCATTTTTTCGATTTTATAAAACTGAAAATAAAAAAGATAGCTTAATATCAACAGCATTTATTAGTGTTTTTATTACAACCTTAATATTTGTATCTGTTGCAACATTATTTACTGATTTTTTCACTTCAATCTTTGATTTTAGTTCCAATCCATTACAGTTAAAATTATTAGTTGGAATAATTGCGTTAGATACTTTAATGGTTGTTCCTTTTGCCTATTTACGTGCTTCAGGCAGGCCTTTAAAATATGCAACTATAAAGCTTATAAATGTTGGAATTATAGTGGCAATTAACTTACTATTTTTAAAATTTATTCCTGAATTTACCGAAAAAGGAAAATCAATTCCATCCTTTTTAACTGAAATTTTTAATAGTACAGATAAAATTAATTTCATTTTTTTCGCAAATATTATTGGTAGCGCATTTTCATTTATTTTGCTTCTTCCATATCTACTTAAGTTCAAATGGAGTTTTAATATTCAACTATTTAAAAAATTAATTTCTTATAGTTGGCCAATTGCAGTTGCCGGCGTTGCCTATGTAATTAATGAAAATTTAGATAAGATTTTGATTGGTAAAATAATAGGTAAAGATGAAATGGGTATTTATTCCGCTTGTTATAAACTGGCTATTTTTATGAATTTATACATTATGGCTTTTAGATTGGGTGCTGAACCTTTCTTTTTTAATCATTCTGATAAAAAAGATGCCAAAGAAACCTATGCTAAGATTTTAAACTATTTTATAATTATTGGCTCTTTGGTTTTCGTTGGAATCGTATTATTTATTGATCTTTTAAAACGTCCATTTATAAATGAAGATTATTGGGGAGCTATTATTATTGTTCCAATTGTATTATTGGCAAATCTATTTTTAGGGGTCTATCACAATCTTGCTATTTGGTATAAATTAACTGATAAAACCCGTTTTGCAATGTTTTTCTCTATTATTGGAGCAATAATTACTATTATTATCAATTTTGCATTGTTACCAAAAATTGGATTTATTGCTTCAGCTTGGGCAACATTAATTGCATATGGAACTATGATGGTTCTCTCCTATTTTATAGGAAAAAAACACTATCCAGTACCATATAAATTAAAAAAATCTGGAAGTTATTTGGCCGCTTCAATTATAATTTCTTTCGTCTCATTTAATTATTTTAGAGAAAATTATATTGTTTCAATTACCTTAGTTGTACTATTTGGATTCCTTATTTATTGGAATGAGAAAAAACAATTATTGTCTATTTTAAAAAGAAAATAATGAAAAATTTATTTTTAACCGTTTTATTGTTTGCCTTTACAATTGGATATTCTCAAAGTAAAGAAGAAAAACAATCTACAGCGAGTAAGAATGTATCTATTATCAAAAAAGAATTTGTCATTCCAAACCTTAATAATATCAGTCATAAAATTTGGATGTATTTACCTCCAAATTATGAATATTCTTCAAAAAAGTATCCTGTTATTTATATGCACGATGCTCAAAATTTATTTGATAAATCAACCTCTTATGCTGGTGAATGGGAAGTTGATGAAACCTTAAATAAATTATTTGAAAAAACCAGAAAAGGTTTTATTGTTGTAGCTGTTGAAAATGGAGGTGAAGAACGCATCAATGAGTACACACCCTGGCCTCATAAAAAATATGGTGGTGGAAAAGGAGCTAATTATATTAATTTTATTGTACATACCTTGAAACCATATATTGACGCTAACTACAGAACTAAAAAACAAGCAAAATACACTACTTTAATGGGTAGCTCACTTGGTGGTTTAATATCTTACTACGGTGGTTTAAAACACCCTAAAACATTTGGGAAAATTGGTGCATTATCTACTTCTTTTTGGTTTTCAGATAAGGTAAAAGACTTTACAGTAAAAAACGGAAAAAAGAAAAAAACGAAGCTCTTTTTATTAGTAGGTGGTAAAGAAGGTCATGGAATGGAAACAGATACCAGAAATATGGAAGAATTATTAATAAAAACTGGATTTAAATCTTCAAATTTAAAGGTAAAAATAAATGCTGAAGGAGAACATAACGAAGCCTTTTGGAGAAGTGAATTCCTTGAAATTGTAAAATGGTTAAGTACTATTAATTAACTATCTTAGAATCCGTTTCAAAATTCAATTAAAAATGAAAGCTGTAGAGATGGTTGGATTTGTTTTATTAAAAACCGACTTAAAAATTTTCTTGATAAACTTGAATAAAAATATTCTTAAAAATAAATATTGATTAAAAAATGAAAGTACAGATCATCAACAAATCAAAACACGAATTACCAAATTACGAAACAATTGCCTCTGCAGGAATGGACTTACGTGCCAATATTGACTCAGCAATTATATTAAAACCCTTAGAAAGAGCCATTGTAAAAACAGGAATTTTTATTGCTTTACCTGTTGGAAGCGAAGCACAGGTAAGACCAAGAAGTGGATTGGCAGCAAAAAAAGGAATTACAGTATTAAATTCTCCTGGTACCGTGGATGCAGATTATAGAGGTGAGATAGGTGTTATTTTAGTAAACTTATCTAATGATGATTTTGTAATTAATGATGGCGAACGAATTGCTCAATTAGTTATTGCCAAACATGAACGTGCAGAATGGGATGTTGTAGAAGAATTAAGTGAAACTGAACGTGGCGCTGGTGGATTTGGTTCTACTGGTGTTTAAAAATTTTAAGACATACTTCATTGTTTTCTTTAAGTGATGAAGTATGTTCAAAATAAATTGTTTTCCCTTTAAAATTAGCTTCAATTAAGTAAAAATTACCTTTAAAATAAGAAGAAACTACAACAGCTTTTAACTTTGATTTTTCAACGATTTTAATTTGATCAGGATATAATAATACCAATTCATTTGAAGTGGTATTTAAATCTATTAAATTTTTTGAAATTTCATTTATTTCATTAAAAAATGAAGCCACATAAACCGTATTCGGATTGTTATATAGCTTTTCCGGAGTGTTTTTAGCAACCATTTTTCCATCTCTAATTACTAAAATTTCATCAGCAAATGACAAAGCATCGGTTGTGTCGTGAGTAGCAACAATACATAAAATATTTTTAGATTTTAGATATTTAAAAAGGCTTCTACGAAGTTTATTTTTTCTAAAATTATCAATGTGACTAAAAGGCTCATCCAACAATAAAACTTCCGGTTCTTTTGCAATTACTTTCGCAATTGCCACACGTTGTTTTTGTCCTCCACTTAAGTTTTTTACTTTCGTTTTTAAAAATTCAGACATATCAACAACTTCCAAAAGTTCTTTAATTCGTTCAAGTCTGTTTGAATCCAATGCAGAGATATTTTTTCCAATATTTTCTTCAACAGAAATATAAGGCATCAAATCAAAATCCTGTGGTAGGTATTTCATAAACCGCTCTCCTGGAATTAAATAATGATTAGGACCTAACAACTTTTCTTTATTCCAAAAAACAGTTCCTTTATCAATATGAAGTAATCCATAAATAATTTCTAAAAGCGTACTTTTACCACAACCACTTTCTCCAACAATGGCAATATAATCACCTTTCTCAGCTTTAAAACTAATGTTAGTTAATACTTCTTTGGTAGAATACCCATAAGAAACATTTTGAACTTTTAACATGTCTTATTTTTTCTTTTTTAATCGCTTTTCAATAGCATATATCATCATACTTGCAATATCCTTTCCTGTGGCTTTTTCAATTCCTTCTAAGCCAGGTGAAGAATTTACTTCTAATAAAAGTGGTCCTTTGTTAGAGCGAATAATATCAACCCCTGCGACATCTAAATTAAAAACTTTAGCTGCTTTTATTGCTAACTTCCTTTCTTCTGATGAGATCTTAGCAATATTGGCCGAACCTCCCTGGTGAATATTTGCTCTAAATTCTCCTTTTACAGCAACTCGTTCAATAGAAGCCACAACTTTACCATCAATTACAAAGCAGCGAATATCCTTCCCTCCTGCTTCTTTTATAAATTCTTGAACTAAAATATTTGTTTTCAAACTTTTAAATGCATTTATAACACTTTCTGCGGCTTTATTGGTCTCAGCTAAGACTACACCTTTACCTTGAGTACTTTCCAGTAATTTAATAATTAGTGGAGCTCCATTGACCATTTCAATAAGATGGTTAGTTTCTATAGGGGAATTAGCAAAACCAGTTGTAGGTATTTGAATTCCGTTTTTTGAAAACAATTGGGATGAATATAACTTATCTCTTGATTGAGAAATTGACTCTGCATTATTTAAAGCATAGGTTCCTATGGAATCAAACTGTCGAATAAGTGCACACCCATAAAAAGTCATACTTGGTTTAATTCTAGGAATTATTGCATCTAAATTATTAATTATTGTTCCTCCTCTATAATGAATTTCTGGCGTGCTTGCATCCATTTTCACATAACACTGTTGAGCATTTAAAAAAAACATTTCATGCCCTCTTTCTTCACCTGCTTCAATAATTCTTTTATTACTATATAATTCTGGATTACTAGCTAATAAGCCAATTTTTAATCCACTATCTTTTTTATTTTTAATTTTATAAAAATTACTAATTTCTTCAAATGAATAATTAAGAATACTTAAATTTTTGGAGGGATCAATTATAGCTCTATTAATCATTGCTTCCCTACCTAAAAGCATTCGATAACCCATGGAATCTCTGTTTGCCAAGGTAATTTCAATATCCCAGGTATCATTTCCTAAAGTTAGTGGAGTTTTTATAATATAGCGTTTTTCACCAACTCCAGTTGAGCTTTTTATCAATTTGGTACTTATAATCTTTGATTCACAATGAATACTTATCCGTCTATTATCTTGTAAAGGAAAAACTTCATACCTCACCCATTTTTCATCATTTCTTTTAAATGTGGTTATGTTCAACGCATGAATAGATGATGTTTTTGCTCCTGAATCAACTCGAGCTTTAATTGCAGGAATCCCTAAGTTTGGAAAGGCACACCATTCCTCACTACCTATTATAATTTTTTCCATTTTTGATTTTTAGTGCTAGTATTTAAAACTAAGATATTATTTTTAATTATTTAAATCTAACTAAAAAAGGAAGTAAATTGCAGTTTACTTCCTTTTTTATCTAATTAGAATCTAAAAATTAGACTTTCTACTTTTTATTCCTCAGTATTAATAATATCTTTAATTTTTCCTTCAAGCTCTTCCGCTAAATCTGGATTGTCTTGAATTAATGCTTTTACAGCATCACGTCCTTGTCCAAGTTTTGTATCTCCGTAACTAAACCAAGAACCGCTTTTCTTAACAATTCCAAACTCAACACCTAAATCAAGAATTTCACCGGTTTTAGAAATTCCTTTACCATACATAATATCAAATTCAGCAATTGTAAATGGTGGTGCCACTTTGTTTTTCACAATTTTTACTTTCGTACTATTTCCTAATACTTTATCACCATCCTTAATTTGAGTTCTTCTTCTAATATCCAAACGAACAGATGCATAAAATTTAAGTGCATTACCACCAGTCGTTGTTTCAGGATTACCAAACATAACTCCAATTTTTTCACGTAATTGGTTAATGAAAAATACCGTACAATTTGTTTTATGGATAGTACCTGTTAATTTTCTTAATGCTTGTGACATTAAACGTGCGTGTAATCCCATTTTTGAATCACCCATTTCACCTTCAATCTCACTTTTTGGTGTTAATGCTGCAACTGAATCAATTACAACAATATCTATAGCACCGGAGCTAATTAAATTATCGGCAATTTCTAATGCTTGCTCACCATGATCTGGTTGAGAAATAATTAAATTATCTATATCAACACCTAAACTTTGAGCATAATAACGATCAAATGCATGCTCTGCATCAATAAATGCAGCAATACCACCTGCTTTTTGAGCCTCTGCAATTGCATGTAGTGTTAAGGTTGTTTTACCTGATGATTCTGGTCCATATATTTCAATAACTCTTCCTCTTGGATAACCACCTACTCCTAATGCAATATCTAACCCTAATGAACCCGATGAGATGGCGTCTACATCTTCAATAGCAACATCACCCATTTTCATAACTGTTCCTTTTCCATAAGCCTTATCAAGCTTGTCTAATGTAAGTTGTAATGCTTTTAATTTTGCAACTTTTTCTTTGTCTTCTGCCATAATCTTGTTAAAATAGGTTAAAAATCTTTTGAGGCTAAAATATAAAAAAGTATTGAGTATATTTGGTCAGATCACAAATAATATCAACAGTTTTTAGAATGAAAAAAATATCACTTATTACTTTCTTTACCATATTGATTTCAAATCAATTAAATGCCCAAAATGACGTAAAATCTGCATTTTTAATAAAGTGGGAAAATTCTAAAAACTACTTGTTGGAAATTGCTGAAAGTATGCCTGAAGATTTATATAAGTTTAAACCAACCGAGCGGCAAATGAGTTTTCAGGAACAACTACTTCATATCCGCCAAAATATGATTTGGTTGAGCGAAACTTATTTTTCAAAAGAAGAAATTGTTAAATCTGAAAAAATCAAACCAAAAACAAAAAAGGAAGTAATAACAGAATTAAAATCAGCATTTAACAAGGTTTCAGAAATAATAAAAGCTATTGAGAATAAGGAATTATTGGAACAAGTTGAATTTTTTGCTGGGCCAAAAAGTAAATTACAAATCTTAAATTTATTACAAGATCATGTCACACATCATAGAGGTCAAATTATTGTATATTTAAACTTAAATAATATAAAACCACCTAAATTTCGTGGTTGGTAATTTTAAAATATCCTACAAATGAAAAAATCATCTTTATCAGAAAACATATCCTATAACGATACAAAACCATCCGTCTCTGTTTTATTTGAAACAGAAACAACCAAAGAAATTAGAATCCTAATGAAAGAAAATCAAGTAATGAAAGAACATAAAACTTCTTTCCCAATTACTGTTGAAATTTTTGAAGGCGCCATTGATTTTGGTGTTAATGGTACTAATTATAGTTTAGTAAAAGGCGATTTAGTTGCCTTAGATGCAAGTGTTCAACATGATTTAGTTGCTAAAAAAAATAGTATTGTACGATTAACCTTATCCAAATTGGATACTGTTGATAGAGTAATTAAAGTATCTGAATCATAATCGAATTAACATGGCTGGGGAAACAAATTTAGACGCACTTATAAAAGGAATGACTCCTAAATTAAATAAAGGAGAATATGTATTTTGTACTGTAAAAAATTTAGAGAAAATTAATAGAAATGATACAATATGTGAATTTAAAGAAGATGAAGGAACAACTATAGTTATTGAGCGAAATAAAGCAAATTTTCTAAAATTAAAATATGAATTTATTGTATCTTGGATAACCTTAACTATTCATTCTTCTTTAGATGCAGTAGGTTTAACAGCTTTATTTTCAAACGAATTGGCTAAAAACAATATCAGTTGCAATGTAATTGCTGGTTATTATCATGATCATATCTTTGTTGATAAAAATGATGCCAATAAAGCAATTGAAGTATTAAAAAACTTAGTAGAAAATAAGTCATAAATTAATCAACCTCAATTTTTACTGAGATCTAAATAAAAATTGAGGTTGACAAAAATCAAGTGTTTTAAACTAACTTATAAAATCCTTTTTTTATGGATTTGTAGACCATAAAGAAGCATTAGTCATCATTGCTCGTCTAGGTAGTTGCAAACCTGCGACAATTAGCTGAGCAAAATCTTCTGGTTGTAATACTTTTTCTGGATTTCCATCTGTAATTCCTAATTCCAACGTCATATCTGAAGCAATAGTACTTGGAGTTAATGTATTTACCCTAATATTATTTTTACGAACTTCTTTCATTAAAGATTCAGACAGGCCAATAACAGCAAATTTTGATGCGGAATACGCTGAAACATTCGCATTTCCATTTAATCCAGCAGTTGATGCAACGTTTATAATGTCTCCTTCATTTTTATCAAGTAAATAAGGTAATACTTCTTTGGTTACATAATACATTCCTAAAACATTGGTTTGTATAATTTTTTCCCAAACACTTACTTTCATTTCATTAAAAGGACCAAAAGCAGCAATTCCAGCATTGTTTACTAAAATGTCTACTGTTCCTAAATTTGAAATTATATTTTTAATTCCATCTTTAACCTCTTCATAATTACCAACATCAAATATTTCATAAAAAGCATTTACTCCTAAAGCTTTTAATTCAGAAACCGTTCCTTGTAATTTTTCTTCATTTCTACCCGTAATTGCAACATCGATTCCAAGTTTTGCAAATGCTATTGCCGTTGCTTTTCCAAGCCCTCTGCTTCCACCTGTAATAATGGCTTTTTTATTTTTTAATTCCATTTTTATTAATTTTAAATTTTATTCAACATTAAATGAGCTCATTAATTTGAGCATATTGTAAAAGAATAATTGTTTTAGCATCTTTAATTTCACCAGAATAAATCATATTTAAAGCATCTTTAAAATTAAATTCTAACACTTCTATTTCTTCTGTTTCTTCTTCCAAACCACCACCTTCACTAATTTTCATATCATTGGTATACTCAGCAATAAAATAATGAATTTTTTCGGTAACAGCACCAGGAGTTGAATACAATTCAAATACTTTTTTTGGTTCTGAAATTTTATAACCTGTTTCTTCTTCAGATTCTTTTTTAATACAGGTTAACGGATCATCCTTATCTAACAATCCAGCACAAACCTCAATCATCATTCCGTCTTCATTTCCATTTAAAAAGCTTGGCATTCTAAATTGCTTGGTTAATATTACCTTTTTTTCTATTGTATTGTATAATAAAATACAAGCACCATCTCCTCTATCATAACTTTCACGATTTTGATTTTGCCAGGATCCATTTTTAATTTGATAGTCAAAATTTATTTTATCCAATTTATACCAATCGTTAGATAAATTTTTTACACTTTTAATCTTAACTTTTGAGTTATTCATTTGTACCATATTATTTATTCAATTCATGACCAAATCTATACATTTCTTTTTACTATTTTAATCTTCTCAATTAATTAAATTGAAGCTATTTATCCGCTTTTTACCTAAAATAATGTTCTCTAATAAATTAATTATTTTATTAATGGTATATTTTGTAGCTTGTATTAAAATATCTTTTACGTTTTTTCTTTACTTGTTGCAATAAATCATACAATTTATACAACTTTGATGCGTATAATATAAATCGGTCTTTCAATGACAAAAATCCTTGCTAAAGAAGCAACAACTTCCTAATTTTGTTAAACTGATGGTTTTGAACCGCCAGTTGGTTTCATAAAGTTTCTAAAAATTATGTAACTTGAAAAACCTAATTAGTCCATTAAAAAACTGTACGTATATTAACCAGTAAATCATGGACAAAAATGATTTTACGGTAAATGTGTTTATAGTTTTTAATATAAATATTAATTAAGATAATAATTATGAAAATTATTAAAAAAGCACAATCAGGATCATTTGAGTCTAGCGATATCATTGTGTTAATTGAACCCGTAGAAGAAAATTCAGGGCGCAATATCGAAATCGATTCAACAGTTATGTTAGAATATGGTGAAAATATTGAAAAACTTATCACTCAAAAATTAGATAGTTACAGTATTGCCGACATTCATTTAATTGTGAAAGACAAGGGCGCATTGGATCCTACCATAAACGCAAGACTTGAAACTGCAATAATTAGAGCTAGTGCTTTACAAAAAGGAACATTAGCATAATAAACACCACTAAAGTTTATTTAAAATTTACAAAACTAAACAAGATTTATTGTGAAAAAAAAACGTAGAACAATGCTATACATTCCTGGTAATAACCCAGCTATGTTGCAACAAGGAGGAATATATGGTGCCGATAGTTTATTATTGGATTTAGAAGACGCCGTAGCCCTAAATCAAAAAGATTCTGCACGTATTTTAGTTAGAAACATGCTAAAATCAATTGATTTTTATGGTACGGAAGTATGTGTAAGAGTCAACCATTTAGATACACCTTTTGGGTTAGAAGATTTAGAAGAAATAGTACCATTACAACCTGATGCTATTCGTTATCCTAAAACAGAAACTGTTGAAGAATTAGAAAGACTTATCCAAATTATTGAAGCTATAGAAGACAAACATAATTTACCTCATAATAAAATGACCATTCATGCAATGATTGAAACGGCATTAGGGGTTCAAAATGTATTTAGAATAGCAAAATACTCAAAACGTGTGGATGCTATTACTATTGGTGGACAAGATTTAACTGCTGATATGAACATTAAAAGTACCAAAGATGGTTCAGGTATTGACTTAGCTCGAAAAATGATTGTTATGGCTGCAAAAGCCAATAAAATTGATGCTATTGATACTGTTTTTGTTGATGTGAACGATGAAGAGGGATTAAGAAAAGATACAGAATACGCAAAACAAATTGGTTTTACTGGTAAAGCAGTAATTAATCCAAGACAAATTGATGTTATTCATGATGTTTATATGCCAACCGACGATGAAATTCGTAAAGCATATAGAATTATGAAAGAGTTTAAGAAAAATAAAGAAGCAGGTATTGGAGTTTTTGCTATTGATGGCAAAATGATTGATGCACCTGTTATGGCGCGTGCAGCACATGTTTTAGAATTAGCACGAATCGATATAGATTCAATTTAAAAAAAAGACAAATGAAAAATATAATAGGTCGCGAAGTTCCAGAATATATTGAAGGAGTAGGTAAAATTGATATGTTTGTTGGTGCTTGGGAAAAACTTAAAAAAGGTTGGATGGATGAAGTTACAATATCTCCTCCAAATAAGGCAAAAATGCCACACCAAAGCAAAAGTTGTTCAGATTTAGAAGAAGCCATTAAAAAGACTTCTCCAAAAGATGGAATGACAGTTTCATTTCACCATCATTTACGTAATGGTGATAATATTTTAGTACAATCAATTGATATATTGGCTAAAATGGGTATTAAAAATATTACCCTTGCCTCATCTTCATTAAATGAAGTTCATAATCCACTTTTAAAATATTTAAAAGATGGTACCATTACAAAAATATGGTCTTCAGGTATCCGTGGAGAAATTGGAAAAGCAATTTCTGAAGGTGTATTAGATTTACCTGTAACAATTCACTCACATGGAGGAAGAGCAAGAGCTATTCATACTGGTAAAATTGATTTAGATTTAGCAATTATAGCAGCTTCTGCAGCTGATGAAGAAGGAAATGCTACAGGATCTCATGGAAAATCAGCTTTTGGTTCAATGGGATATGCAGGAATTGATTCTCGCTATGCTAAACAAGTTATTATTGTAACTGATAATATGGTAGAATATCCATGTGTTCCAATTTCTATTAAACAAAATTTTGTTGATTATGTTGTAGAAGTTGAATCAATTGGAGATGCTTCAAAAATTGCAACAGGTAGTACACGTATTACTAAATCACCAATGGATTTAAGAATTGCTAGGCTTGCTGCTGAAGTTATTGAACATTCAGGTTTTTTTGAACCAGGATTTTCATTTCAAGTAGGAGCAGGGGGAGCTTCATTAGCTGTTGCAAAGTACATTCGTGAAAAAATGAAAAAAACCGAAATAAAAGGTAGTTTCATTTTAGGAGGTGTAACATCTTATGGTGTTGATATGCTAAATGAAGGATTGTTTAATGCTATTTTTGATGTTCAATCTTTTGATGCCGCTGTTTGTAGTTCAATTATGAATAACAGCAAGCACATTGAAATACCAGCTTCATTGTATGCAAATCCATTTAACTGTGGGTGTATGACTAACAAATTAGATGTGGTTGTACTTGGAGCATTGGAAATTGATCTTGATTTTAATGTAAATGTAATTACAGGATCTGATGGAACTGTTCGTGGAGCATCTGGAGGTCATAGTGATACAGCATCGGGAGCTAATTTAACTGTGGTTGTTTGTCCATCTTTTAGAGGGCGATTACCAATTGTTAAAAAATCAATTCATACAGTTGTAACTCCTGGAGAAACAATTGATGTATTAGTTACTGAAAGAGGAATTTGTGTAAATCCAAAAAGACCAGAATTAGAAGAACAGCTTACAAAAGCAGGTTTAAATGTTCGAAAAATAGAAGATTTACAAGAAGAAGTTGAAGGGATAGTTGGTAAGGAAAAAGAGGTAGAATATACCGATAAAATTGTTGGACTTATTGAGTATCGTGACGGAACTATTATTGATGTTATTCGTCAAGTAAAACGCAATGAACAATAAAAACGAAATATTAAATGACGTTCTCAATTCTCGCGAAATGAGAGCGTCATTACGTTCTAATTTCGTTGAAAATAATTTATGCACACTTAGTGTGTCTTTAAATATCCCTGGTTATCCAAAAAGCAATCCAGAAATTAATTCTTTTTTTAAGGAAGTATTAAAAGAATTAAATCCGTTTTTAGTTGCTAACAGAATCACTGTAAAGCATGAAGACGAAGTTGTTATAACCGATAATGCAGGTGATTTTTTTATAGTTCCCTTAATTTGTGATCCACACACTTTAACGGCTATTAAAGAATTAACAGAAACCTTTGAATTTAATCATTCCGTAGGTCGTCTAATCGATATTGATATTTTCAACAATCAAGGTTTACCTGTAAGTTCAGGAAAAAAGAAACCTTGTTATTTTTGTGGTGAATTTTCTGCTGTTTCGTGCATGCGAAACAAAAGACATTCTTACGAAGAAATTAGAACAAAACTTTTCAATGAAGTAAATAAATTTTTAAAAAATAAGAAAGAAAAATCAGTCATAAATAAATTAACCTCTTTTGCTACTAAAGCTATTTTATATGAAATATCTTTAAGTCCAAAACCAGGTTTAGTAAGTTTTAGTGACACAGGGTCACATACTGATATGAATTTCTTTACTTTTTTAAATTCATCGGCTTCTTTAACTCCTTTTTTTACTGAATTTTGCAATTTAGGGTATCATTTTTCTGGAGATTATAAAAATGCATTACCTCAAATACGTGAAATTGGACTAAGAGCTGAAACAGCCATGTTTAGTGCAACAAAAGGTGTAAATACTCATAAAGGAATTGTATTTCTTTTCGGTTTATCATTATTTTCAATAGCAAAACTTCTTTCAGAAAAAGACAGTTATAATGATAACGAATTTAGAAAAATTATAAAAAAAATATGCAAAGGAATTGTTGCCAATGAATTAGTAAATGACGGAAAACAAGCAACAACTCATGGTGAAAAAGTTTATCAAAAATATGGATTAAAAGGTGCAGGTGTAAGACAAGAAGTAGAGGATGCTTTTCCAAGCGTTTTTCACCAATCCTTAAGTTTCTTCAATAAAAATTTAAATTCTATTTCAATTAATAACGAATATAGTGTTCAGCAAATTCTTCAAAAAGGAATGTTGTATATTATGACTGTTAATAATGATAGTAATATACTGTATAGAAGCAACTTAGAAACTTTAAAAGAATTTCAAATCTTAGCTCAAAAAGCTATAGATAATAACGACGCATATACAGAATTATGCAAATTTTGCTTAACTAATAATATATCTCCTGGTGGTTCAGCTGATTTATTATCAGTTGCTCTTTTGCTACATTTTGTAAAAACTGAACAATTATGAATTTTGAAGATACAGATTTCAGACAAGAAATATTAGATCCTGAAAATCCTCTTGATATTAAGTTAGTACATACATTTTTAAAAAGGTTTGACTTTGATTTTAAACATGAAGAAGTAAAAACTACCATGATCATGTATAACCTAAATAATGAAATTATAGGTACAGGGTCATTGAACGGAAATACATTAAAATACGTAGTTGTAGCTCCCGAATTTAGAGATTCTACGGCATTTGCTCAAATAGTTACTTATTTAGCTGACAAAGCTTTAGAAACTCATAAACAATGTTTTGTTTATACTAAACCTCAAACAGCAAAACTATTTCAGGCTTTAGGTTATTCGTTAATAGCTACCGCAGAACCCTTATTTGCAGTTTTAGAATTTGGTTATAATACCATAAAAGATTATCAAAAACATTTGATACATAATAAGGTTGAAACTAAAACAAATAACATTGCTTCTGTTGTTGTAAATTGTAATCCATTTACTATTGGACATCGCTATTTAATAGAAAAAGCTGCAAAAGAAAATGAACTGGTTTACTTATTTGTAGTTAGTGAAAATTTATCAGCTTTTCCGTTTGAAATTAGATGGAAATTAATAGAGGAGGGGATTGCCCACCTAGATAACGTTAAAATGATAGCAACTGGTCCATATATTGTATCTGGAGCTATTTTTCCTAATTACTTTTTGAAAAATGAATCTTGGAATCTTGTTTCTGAAAAACAGGCTGAAATTGATGTGAAAATTTTTGTAGAATACATTGCACCATCTTTAAATATTACAAAACGATATATAGGATGTGAAACGTATTGTGAAACAACAGCCGCTTATAATACAGCAATGCATAAAATTTTACCGGAACATGGAATTGAAGTAATTGAAAGTGAGCGAATTTCAGCTTCTGATGATTGTTGTGGAAGCGATTATGTTAGTGCTTCAAAAATACGTAATGCAATTAAAGAAGACCGTTTAAATGAAGTAATGAGTTCACTTCCTGAAAGTACGCAAAACTTCTTATTATCAGAAGAATCAGCACAAATAAGAGAGAAAATTAAAAAATCGAAAGGAAGGCATTAGTCAACTTTTTATTTTAGAAAAAAAGGCTGTTTCATAATTCTGAAATAGCCTTTTTTATTTAAAATTTATTAAATTTTATTCCTTAATCATAGCAATATGAGGAATACCATCTTCCAAATATTCTTCACCTATTTGAATAAAACCATGAGAATTATAAAACTTTCTTAAATAAGTTTGAGCTGATATTTTTATAGATTTCACATTAAAATTATCTTCAATTGCTTTTATTGAATTTTCAATAATTACATGCCCATAACCATATTTTCTTTCATTTCCTGCAACCACAACTCTCCCAATACTCGCCTTTTCAAAATAATCTCCCGGTTTAAAAATTCTTGTATAAGCCACTACTTTATCATTTTTTAAACCAATAATATGAAGGGCTTTTTGATCTTTAAAATCTAAATCCTGATAAACACAATCTTGTTCTACAACAAATACTTCACTTCGTAATTGTAATATAGCATATAATTCATTTGTTGTTAATTCTGAAAATTCTTTAACAATGACTTCTAACATATTAATCTTGTATAATAATTTCTTTTAAATCGTCTCGGTTAAATTCTGGCTGTAAATTTGAATGATGAATATCAAATTTTTTATGTAATATTTCTTCTACTTGTTCACATACTAAATCAAAATCTGATAATTTAATATCTTCGTTAAATTCAATATGTGCTTCAAAATGACAATCATGATCATTTAATTGCCAAATATGAACATGATGTACATTTTTTATTCCTGATACCTTTGAAACTTCATTTACAACTTCATCAATTTTAATATGACTCGGTGTAAATAACATTAATATTTTTAATGAAGTTATTAAAATATTCCAGCTTATGTAAATTAAGTATACTGAAATCATGAGCGTTAATATAGCATCAATCCAATAAATTTGATAGTATTTCATTAGTAAACCACCAATTAAAACAGCTACTGAAGTAAGCATATCTGATAATAAATGTAAATATGCAGATTTCATATTTATATTATCTTTTGCATCATTTTTTAATAATAATACGCTAAATCCGTTAGCTAGAATACCTAATACTGCCAACCAAATAACCAATTCAGAATTAATTTCAGTAGGATTATTAAAACGTTCAAAGGCTTCTATTCCTAAAAAAATAGCAATTACAACCAATGACATTGCATTGATAAAAGCTGCAATTATTTCAGCTCTTTTATATCCAAAAGTTGATAGTCTTGTTTGCTTTTTTCTATTTACTAAAATATTAGCTACATAACTTATAACCAATGAAATAACATCAGAAAAATTATGAACAGCATCTGAAATTAAAGCTAAACTTCCAGAAATAAACCCTCCAATTAATTGAGCAACCGTAATTACAATATTTAATACAATTGATATTAATAAATTTTTACCTGAAAGAGTAGGATGATTGTGAGAATGATTGTGGCCCATATGATAAATTTTATATCACAAAATTACGTCCTAAATTTACGCAACTTTGTTGCAAACATCACATATACCTTTAATAATTAATTCACTTGAACTAATTTTAAAATTTGGTAAGGTTAATTTTGGAACTAAAATACTATTTACACAAGTTGTAGTTTCACATTTTTCACAATAAAAGTGTGGATGAACATCTATATGATGATCTGCTTCACAAGTAATTTTACATATAGCATATTTGGTGGAAGAGGTTCCATCATTAATTTTATGCACCAGTGCTTTATCTTCAAATGTTTTTAAAGTTCTATATAAAGTAGTTCTTTCAGAGTAATAAAAATTTTCTTCTAATTGCGGTAAACTTATGGCTGATTTTTGTTCTAAAAAAAACTGCAATACGAGAATACGCATTGCAGTTTTTTTAATATTTTTTTTATCTAAAAGAGTTGATATTTCTTTATTATAAGACATGTTAACAACATTTAGTTGGTATTTTTTCTACTCTATTTTGATGACGTCCACCTTCAAATTCAGTAGTTAAAAATACTTCAACAAATCCTAATGCTTGTTGTAATGAAACAAAACGTGCAGGAATACTTAAAATATTAGCATCATTATGTAAACGAGTTAATTCAACCAACTCATTATTCCAACAAAGTGCAGCTCTTACATTTTGATGTTTATTAGCAGTCATCTGAGCTCCATTCCCACTTCCACAAATAATAATACCATATTTAGCTTCACCACTTTCAACAGCATCTGCAACCGGATGTATAGCATCTGGATAATCCATACTATCATTAGTATCGGTTCCAAAGTTTAAAACTTTAATACCTTTGCTTTCCAATTGCTTTATAATTTCAAATTTGTACTCAGTTCCAGCGTGATCATTTCCTATTGCAACTACCATAAAATTGTTTTTGTTAATAAGTTTAGACTGCAAAAGTACAAAATCACCGTTATTAACAGGAAAAAAAGTAATTGTTAATAGTAATTTTTAAAATCTTGATTTACAAAAGCTTTAAATTTAATTAACAATGTGAATAAGTTTAGGTTATAAAAAGAAAACTATTTTTTGATTATTAATAATTAATCACTAATACATAAACAGCAATCAAATAAACAAATTTATTTATTGATTTTTAAAAAGAAGTTATTAACGTATTAAAGTATGGTTATAAACATTTATAAACAGTTTATTTATTCAAAATAGTAGTTAACTAACAGTATTAACAGATTGTTTATAACCTATATGATTTTATTGATTTTAAAGGAATTAAAATATTATAACTTGTTAATATCTGCTAATAAGTGATAAATCAAAATTTAAATTAACAAAGTTATTGTACATATTAACACTATATAATAACAAAAAATATTTTTTTAAATTTTAAATAAATCTTTCTATATATATTATATATGTTAATAAAGTTAAAAACTATAAACTAATAGAAACTTTTAAAATAGTTGGAGTAGTAGAAACAGTTTCAATACGATCTTCTGAAGAAAAAGAATTATTAATACTTCTCACAGTAAAATATATTCCTATAAAGAAAATAAGTAAAAAGAATAAAATAATTTTATATAAACGTTTCATTGTAATGCTATTGTATGTTAAAAAGACGAGTTATTTTAACATTTGTTACAATTTTATTAAGAAAAATTTAACTTTTTTTAACTGGTACTATAAAACTTATGGCATTTTCTATCATTGAAACTTTAAAATTTCCTGAACCTATTAACTCTCCATCAGCCTGTATATAAGTCTTTCTGGAGTCTAAAACCTTAATATCAATACTTGAAGTTTTGTAGTTATTAACAAGTTTATGGTTTGTTATATTACCGTTGAATAAACCTTTTAAATTCCCTAAAATATTAAATAAATGAACTTTATGAATGTGTGAAATATCAAATAATCCATCCGTAGGATGTGCATTTTTAGTTAGTTGCATGCCTCCACCAGAATATTTACATATGCCAATAAGTAACATTAATGTTCTTTCTTTAATTAAAATATTATCAAATTTAATTTCAAGCTTGGCTTTTTTATAGCTGGCTAAACTTACAATAGCACCGGCTAAATATGCTAAAAAACCTAAATTTTTAAACTTATGAACTTTATTAACAACATAACCATCAAATCCTATTCCGGCTAAATTATTAAAGTAAATTATTTCACTTTTTTTTGCTAGTGTAATTTTACCAATATCTTGTTTTAAAGAGTTTCCACCTTTTATGATTTCAATGGCTTTTTTATAATCTTTAGATATGTGATATGTTTTTATCCAGTCGTTTCCAGTTCCAATAGGTACAATTCCTATTTCAATTTCTGAAAAAATTGCGGGTGTTATGTATAAAATTCCATTAACAATAGTGTGTAAGGTTCCATCGCCTCCAACGCAAATAAATTTCCTAAAACCATTTTCTACGGCTTGTTTAATTAAATCTAAGGCATGGTTTTTATGTTTAGTAATTGCAAATTCAAATGAAAATTCTTGTGTTTGTAACTCAGTAAAAATTAATGGCCATTTTTTTTTAGCTGCTCCGTTTCCTGAAACTGGATTTACAATAACAAACCATTTTTGCGACATAGATTAAAATTTTAAAAAACAACGCAAAGTACAAATTGTAGCTTATATAACCATTTAATAACAGCTTCAACTATAAATATTTGTACTTTTGATTGAAATTAATAAATATTGAATGTCGAAAAAAAAGAAAATTTATAAAAAGAAGGGGAATGTTGTTAAGGATTTAACTCGAAAAATATTAAAATTATTAAATCAGTCTCCTAATAAAAGCTTTAATTATAAGCAAATATCTTCTAAGTTAGAATTAACTGATGCAAATGGTAGAAATCAAATAATTCAGAAATTAGAAGAACTTAAAGGTCAACAAAAAGTTGAAGAAGTTGAAAGAGGAAAATTTAAAGTTATTCCTTTAGATAAATATTATATTGGAACGATTGATGCTACTACAAATGGAAATGGATATTTTATTTGTGATGAATTAGAGCATGATATATACATACCAGCCAGAAACTTAAATAAAGCTTTAAATAAGGACACCGTAAAAATTTATAAATACAATAGAAGAAATAGTAAAAAAGAAGAAGGTGATGTTGTAGAAATTATAAAACGTTTTAAAACTGAATTTGTTGGAGTTCTACAGTTAAATAGAAATTTTGGTTTTGTTGTTCCAGATGATTCAAAAATGTATGCCGATATTTTTATTCCACAAAATAAATTAAGAGGAGCTGAAGATGGTGTTAAAGTATTGGTAGAAATTACAGATTGGCCAGATAAATCTAAAAATCCTTTTGGTAAAATAAAAGAGGTTTTAGGTATGCCTGGAGATCATGATACTGAAATTCATTCGATACTTTTAGAATATGGATTGCCTTATAAATTCCCTGAAAATGTTGAGGCAGAGGCAGCAACAATTCCTTTAGAAATTACTGAAGATGAAATAGCAAAAAGAAGAGATATGCGTAAAGATTTAACCTTTACTATTGATCCTAAAGATGCAAAAGATTTTGATGATGCCTTATCATTTGAAGTCTTAGAAAATGGAAATTATGAAATTGGAATTCATATTGCTGATGTATCACATTATGTACAAGAAAAAACTATTTTAGAAGAAGAAGCTTATACCAGAGCAACTTCTGTTTATTTAGTTGATAGGGTAGTACCTATGTTGCCAGAAGTTTTATCAAATGGTGTTTGTTCTTTGAGACCAAATGAAGAAAAATTGACTTTTTCTGCTGTATTTGAAATGAATGAAAAAGCACAAATTGTAAATAAATGGTTTGGTAGAACTATAACATATTCCGATAAACGTTTTGCTTATGAAGAAGCACAAGAAATTATAGAAACGGAATCAAATCAAATATCAAAGGAAATTTCTATAACCGATAAAGCTTATATAGTTGCACCTGAAATTGTAACGGCAATTTTAAAATTAAATGAATTAGGAAAAAAACTTCGTAAGAAGCGTTTAAAGGAAGGTGCAATTACTTTTGATAGAGTAGAGGTTAAATTTAATTTAGATAAAAATGCAGAGCCAATAGGTGTCTTTTTTAAAGAATCTAAAGATGCTAACAAACTTATTGAAGAATTTATGTTGTTAGCTAATAAGAATGTGGCTGAATTTATTGGTAAACAAAAAGGTGTTCCAAGTAAGAACACTTTTGTTTATCGTGTGCATGATGAACCTAATTTAGATAAATTAAATGCGCTTCAATCTATTGTATCTAAGTTTGGTTATAAGAATAAAATTGATACTCAGGATAAAAAAACAACGTCATCATCATTAAACCAGTTATTGAAAGATGTACATGGAAAAGGTGAAGCTAATATGATTGAAACTTTAGCAGTTAGATCAATGAGTAAAGCCGAATATACTACTGAAAATATTGGACATTATGGTTTAGCTTTCGATTATTATAGTCATTTTACTTCACCAATTAGAAGATATCCTGATGTGATGACTCATAGATTATTACAACATTATTTAGACGGTGGAAAATCTCCAAAAGCTGAAGTTTATGAAGAAAAATGTAGACATTCATCTGAAATGGAATATTTAGCTTCAAGAGCAGAAAGAGATTCTATAAAATATATGCAGGTAAAATATATGGATAAACACAAAGATCAAGAATTTGAAGGTGTTATTTCTGGAGTTACTGAATGGGGTATTTATGTAGAAATTATTGAAAATAAATGCGAAGGAATGTGTAGAATTCGTGAAATTAAAGATGACTATTACATTTTTGACGAAAAGCAGTTTGCCCTGGTTGGTCAATCAACTAAAAATATGTATCAGCTTGGAGATCATGTTTTAATAAAAGTTAAACATACCGATTTAGAAAGAAAACATTTGGATTTTACTTTATTAAATAAGATTAGTAAATAATTAACCTATAAAGGCACAATTATTGTTTAATTGGGTTGTTATAGATTCAAAATATATTTTAAAATGAAAAAACTGGCAGTATTACTTATGTTTTCTTGTTCAATATTATTTGCTCAAGAACCAATTACTAAAAATTTAGGAGACTTTAATTCATTAAAAGTTTTTAACGGCTTAACTGTTGAATTACAAAAATCAAATACTTCAAAAATTGAAATTACAGGTTCAAAATCTGAAAATGTAACTGTAAAAAATTCAAATGGAATTTTAAAAATAAGACTAAAATTTCCTGAAAGTATTATGGTTGAAGATGTAAAAATTAAATTGTTTTATAATGATAATATTGATGTGTTAGATGCTAATGAAGGGGCAAAAATATTTTCTGATCAAATTATAAAACAGCAACATTTAGAAGTTAAAGTTCAGGAAGGTGCAAGTATTAATTTACCTGTTGAAGTAAAATATTTGACTGTAAAAGCAGTTTCAGGTGGAATTATTGAACTAACAGGTGCAATTAAAAATCAAACTATTGAAGCTACAACTGGTGGTATTTATGAAGCTTATAACTTAAATAGTAAGGAGTCTTTTGTAACTGCTGCATCTGGGGCGAGAGTAGAAATTAAAACTTCTGAAGTATTAGATGCAAAAGTTCGTTTTGGTGGAACAATTTTTTATAAAGGAACTCCAGAAGTATTGAAAACAAAAAAGATAATAGGTGGAACTATTAAAAACAAAAACTAGTAAAAGTGAGTTTTATAAAAGTTACCATTGGTTCTGAATTAATTACTATCTTTGTATCTTAAAATTTTAAAAAATGAATGCATTACATATTTTTTTAGGAATGGTTGGCCCTTGGCAATGGATTATTATTGGCTTGGCAATTTTATTATTATTTGGTGGTAAAAAATTACCAGAATTAATGAAAGGTCTTGGTGGTGGAATTAAAGAATTTAAGAAAGCTACTAAAGAAGAGGATGAAGAAGATGATAAAAAAGTAGAAGATAAAAAGTAGTTAATACTTGATAATATAAAAAAACCTGAATTTTTAAATTCAGGTTTTTTGTTTTATATGACTTAATACTTAATATTTTACGGCAGTTCCAGATGCTGTTACCATTAACATTCCTCCATTTGGACCTACTGTTTCATAATCTAGATCAATTCCAATAACAGCATTAGCTCCTAATCTCATAGCTTGTTCCTGCATTTCTTTTAGAGCGGTGTCTTTAGCTTCTCTTAAAACTTTTTCATAAGATCCAGATCTACCTCCAACTATATCTCTAATACCTGCAAAAAAGTCTTTAAAAATATTAGCACCAATTATAGTTTCACCTGTAACGATACCTAAATAATCAGTTACTTTATGAGTTTCTAAGTTGTTTGTAGTAGTTAATATCATTATTTCTTAGATTTTTTATTATCAGTTTCTGTTTCACTTATTTTATTTGCAGCTACCAAACTAGTTACCATATCATTTAACATACTGCTAGCAGCATTCGGATTGTTTGGTAACAAAATTAAGTTTGATTTTGTATCAGATCCAATACTTTGTAAAGTATCATAATGTTGTGTAATTACAATTAATGCAGAGGCTTCCTGGCTGTTAATACCAGCATTATTTAATACATCTACACTTTCTTCTAAACCACGAGCAATTTCTCTACGTTGATCAGCAATACCTTTACCTTGTAATCGTTTACTTTCAGCTTCGGCCTTTGCTCTTTCAACAATTAAAATACGTTGCGCATCTCCTTCATGTTGTGCAGCAATTTTTTCACGGTCAGCTGCATTAATACGGTTCATGGCAATTTTCACATTTTCATCAGGATCAATATCAGTAACTAATGCTTTTATGATATCGTATCCATAATCAAGCATTGCTTCTTTTAAATCACGCTGAATGGCCAATGCAATTTCTTCTTTCTTTTCAAATACATCATCTAGTATCATTTTAGGAACTTCGGCTCTTACCACATCAAAAATAAAGGCAGTTATTTGCTCATCTGGGTTTTGAAGTTTATAAAAAGCATCATATACATGGTTTGGTCTAATTAAAAACTGGACAGATATTTTAAGGTGAACAAAAACATCATCTTGTGTTTTAGTTTCAACAATAACATCTAATTGTTGAACACGTAAACTAACACGACCTGCAACTTTATCAATTAATGGTATTTTAAGTTGTAAACCTGGATTTCTAGTACTTTGAAATTTACCAAATCTTTCAATTACTGCAATTGTTTGTTGTTTTACTGTGAATAGTCCTGATACAACAAGTACAAGAACTATAAAAAGGGTAATATAAGTTCCAATCATTTTTCAATTTTTTTTAAAGGTTAATGAATCAAATAAAGGTACAATGTTTTAATAAAAGAAGTTAAGCATTGTAATTATATGTTGTTAAATTTTTTAAAATGTTACACTACATTAAATTTAGTGCATAAAAAAAGGAGCAAATAGCTCCTTTTATATTTTTTAAATTGTAAAATTATAATTTATCTATTGTGTTTTTTAGTCTTTCAACGGTTGCAGATTTTCCAATCATTTCAGCAATATCAAATAGGTGAGGGCCTTTCATTGCACCAACTAAACTTAATCTAAAAGGTTGCATTACTTTTCCAAATCCTATTTCTTTTGAAGTAATCCATTCTTTAACAATTGTTTCAATATTTAAAGAACTAAATTCTTCAATATTTTCAATAACAGCAATTAATTCATTCATTAAATATGGAGTTCCTTCTTTCCAGTTTTTCTTAGAGGCTTTGGCATCATATTCAGTTGGAACTTCAAAAAAGAAATTACTTAAATCCCAAAAGTCTGAAATAAAGACAGCTCTTTCTTTAATTAAAGAAACCACTTTAGTAATGTATGCTTTGTCTTTATCTATTCCTTTTTCTACTAATACTACAGTAAATAAATCAGCTAATTCTTCATTAGATTTTAACATCATATATTGTTGATTGAACCATTTAGTTTTGTCTGGACTAAATTTAGCACCACTTTTACTAACACGATCTAAAGAGAATGTTTTACACAATTCTTCTAAAGTGAATATTTCTTGTTCAGTACCAGGATTCCATCCTAATAAAGCTAGCATATTTATAAAGGCATCAGCGAAATAACCATCTTCTCTATAACCGCGAGAAACTTCGTTTGTTTTTTCGTTGTTATATTCTAATGGAAATACAGGAAAACCAAGTTTATCACCATCACGTTTGCTTAATTTACCTTTACCTACTGGTTTTAAAATCAATGGTAAATGTGCAAATTCAGGTGCTTCCCATCCAAGAGCTTCATATAAAGCAACATGTAAAGGAACTGAAGGTAACCATTCTTCACCACGAATAACATGACTAATTTCCATTAAATGATCATCTACAATATTTGCTAAATGATAGGTTGGCATACCATCGCTTTTAAACAAAATTTTATCATCTAATAGATCTTTTTTAAAGGTAACTTGACCTCTAATTAAGTCGATAGTAGAAATTGTTTGTTCTTCACTTTCAGGTTCATACATTTTAAAACGAACTACATATTTATCACCATTAGCAATACGTTGTTCAACTTCTTCTTTAGAAAGAGAAACAGAGTTGGTTAATTTTGCTCTGTTATGCCAGTTGTATATAAAAGTCTTTCCCTTTTCTTCATGATCTTTTCTGTGGAAATCTAATTCTTCAGCCGTATCAAAACAATAATAAGCTTTTCCTTTAGCTATAAGTTCTTCAGCATATTGCTTGTATAAATCTTTACGTTCAGATTGACGATAAGGTCCAAATTTTTCATTTTTACCTGGTCCTTCATCATAAGGAATATTACACCAGTTTAATGCATCAACAATATATTGTTCAGCGTTTGCAACATAGCGAGTTTGATCGGTGTCTTCAATTCTTAAAATAAAAGTACCATTATGTTTTTTGGCAAATAAATAATTAAAAAGGGCAGTTCTTACACCACCTATATGTAATGGTCCTGTTGGACTTGGAGCAAATCGTACTCTAACGTTGTTCATTTTTATCTGTGTTTTAAAGTGCAAAGATAATTTTTCAACAGGAATATGTAAGTTTTTAACAAAAAAAAGGCTGTTCGAAAGCAACCTTTAAAATCAGCCCAATAATTGATTTTAAATACCCTTTGAATTTAATCAAAGAATTTCTTAGTGTGGGGTAGTAAGAACGACGACATTATTTATTTTCTAATCGGAAAGTATTATCATAATTTTTTAATGTTTCCGATCCTTGTATTACTTTATTGATGAAATAAAAATTTAAACTAACAACTATTAAAATAAACAATCCTGTTAATAGTTTTTTACGATTTATGAATTGCATTAGTTATAAAATTAATATTGGGATATCTATTTCAAAAGTAGTTTATTAGCGGAGTAATTGAATAGGGATAAACCCTAATTATTATAGGGGGAATTTCCCCTATTTATTATTTATCAAATTTCAATTAAATAGTTAACTTTAGCATTCACTAACAAATTAATTAATATGAAGAGAATTACATCAGCCGAAGCTAAAAAACTGAATCAAGATTTCGTTAAAACTAGAAGCAAGGCAATTAAAAAAGCTATAGGTAAAAATGATGCTTTATCTAGTTGGTTTTCAATTGATGAATTGAAAAATTTTATTTCAGATGTTGAAAAAGAGGGAAAAGATAAAGGAATTACGGTAAATGGAATTCGTGTTTATTTTGGTGCTTACCCAAAAGAAGATAAGGATAAAAAGAAAGATAATATGTCTACTGTATTTTTAGTTCCAACAAAACCATACGCAGGATCCATGCAAAAAGATGGAGTAGATGAAGGTGATGAA
>Ga0193953_1000207_pt1 | contig 33055 bp, 24 predicted proteins | sample BB_4_MG_FD_140325 | JGI IMG/M metagenome (GOLD analysis project Ga0193953, IMG submission 140325) | Microbial mat bacterial communities from the Broadkill River, Lewes, Delaware, United States - BB_4_MG | ecosystem: Environmental > Aquatic > Freshwater > River > Microbial mats | place: USA...
GCCTTAGAATACCTCATATTAATGCGGGGTGGAGCAGTCAGGCAGCTCGTCGGGCTCATAACCCGAAGGTCGTAGGTTCAAATCCTGCCCCCGCTACCAATTTTATTTTGCCTTAGAATACCTCATATTAATGCGGGGTGGAGCAGTCAGGCAGCTCGTCGGGCTCATAACCCGAAGGTCGTAGGTTCAAATCCTGCCCCCGCTACCAATTTCCCCTTATTATTTCTAAAATATCTCTAAAACCAGTTTTAGGTTTTTTGCTTTACATCTTCTTTTTTATACAGGCTCTTGCTGTGCAAAGGCTAAAGTTGTCAATGACTTAGCGACTAATTTTGGCTCATTTTTATTGTGTGCAAATAGTTCAGCTTCTGCAACAATTAAGGTTTTCCCTGGGCGTAATACATGTGCACGGCAAAATAATTGCTCTCCTAATGCAGGGCGTAATAAATTAATTTTAAACTCCACTGTTAACACTATTTCATTTTCTTCTAATAATGTTGCCGCTGCAGCTCCTGCAGTATGATCACAAATTGTACTTTGTACACCTGCATGAACAAAGCCATTTTGCTGTTGATGGCGTGGTAATACCTTTAATTGTGATTCACAAAATCCTGCCTCTACATTTTTTAACACCAAGCCAATATCTTGTATAAAAGGGGCTTGTTGAAAAATTGTTTCAGCAATGTGTCGATAGTCTGTATTTTTTTCACGCATGATAATACCTTACTTATATTTTAATAAACTGATATAAACCAGTTTAAATGATAATAATAGATGGGGTGTTTTAAAGGGTGTTTAATTATTCTACATATTTAACATGTAGAAAATAGTGGGGGCGTGTAGGTAACGCCTCCCACTGAGTGTCATTATGCCACTATTTATTTGTTATTGTAGAATAATAAAGATTAGGCATTATAATTTAATACAGGAGATAACCAGCGTTCAGCCTCTTCTAAACTTATGCCTTTGCGCTGTGCATAATCCTCTACTTGATCCTTATTGATTTTCCCAGTACCAAAATAACGCCCTGTTGGGTTTGAGAAATACCAACCTGATACTGCGGCCGTTGGGAGCATAGCAAAGCTTTCGGTTAAACTCATCCCTGCATTCTCTTCTGGTTTGAGTAGCTCCCACAATGTCCGTTTTTCAGTGTGATCAGGACAGGCAGGATAACCTGGAGCAGGACGTAAACCACGATACTGCTCTTTGATAAGTTCTTCATTACTGAGGCTTTCATCATCAGCATAGCCCCAAAACTCTTTACGTACACGTTCATGCATCCGCTCTGCAAAAGCTTCTGCTAAACGATCTGCTAAGGCTTTAAGTAAAATACTGTTATAGTCATCATGCTCTGCTTCAAAACGTGCCACATGTTCATCAATACCAATCCCTGCTGTGACGGCAAACCCCCCCACATAATCGGCAATACCTGATTCTTTAGGTGCCACATTATCAGCAAGACATAAGTTATATTTACCTGCTGTTTTAAAGATTTGTTGACGAATATGATGTAACACTGCTTTCACTTCAGTACGACTATCATCTGTATACAATTCAATATCATCATCATTGATCACATTTGCAGGGAAGAAACCAATGACTGCCCGTGCTTGTAACCATTTTTCATTGATGATTTTATCCAACATGACTAATGCATCAGCATATAATTGACTGGCTTCTTTACCTACTATTTCATCAGTTAAAATGGCAGGATAACGCCCTGCAAGCTCCCATGATTTAAAGAAGGGTGTCCAATCAATGCGATCACGTAACTCTGCTAAATCATAGTTTTCAAAGGTTTTTAAACCTAAGAATGTCGGTTTTACAGGAGGGTTTGCAACCCAATCTGTTGGGGTTTTATTAGCACGTGCATCTGCTAAGCTCACTACTTTACGGTGAGCACTGCGTCCTTCACGTTCATCACGAATGGCTTGGTATTCATCCACAATACCTTGTGCATAGTTTTCTTTCAATTCTAAAGACAGTAAGCTTTGCGCCACCCCCACTGCACGGGATGCATCAGGTACGTATACAACAGGTGTATCACAACTAGGGGCTATTTTAACCGCAGTATGTACCTTAGAAGTGGTTGCACCACCAATAAGTAGTGGTAATGTCACACCTTGACGTTTCATCTCTTTAGCCACATACACCATTTCATCTAATGAAGGTGTAATCAAACCAGAGAGGCCGATAATGTCACATTGTTGCTCACGGGCTTCTTTTAAAATAGTTTCAGTAGGTACCATCACCCCTAAATCCACTACTTCAAAATTATTACATTGCAATACTACACCAACAATATTTTTACCAATATCATGGACATCCCCTTTTACAGTTGCCATGAGGATTTTACCGTTATTTTTTAGCTCGCCTTCGCCTTTTTCCTCTTCAATAAAGGGCATTAAGTGAGCCACTGCTTTTTTCATTACCCGTGCAGATTTTACCACTTGAGGCAAAAACATTTTACCCGCCCCAAATAGATCTCCGACTACATTCATTCCATCCATTAAAGGACCTTCAATCACATGTAATGGGCGTTTTGCAGCAAGACGTGCTTCCTCTGTATCTTCCTCAATAAAATCTGTGATACCTTTGACTAAGGCATGTTCTAAACGTTTATTGATATCTAGTTCACGCCATGCCAATTGTTCAGTTGTATCTTCTTTTTTACCACTACCACGATAATTATCTGCAATGGCTAATAAATTATCTGTCCCCTCAGTGGTACGATTTAAGACAACATCTTCAACTTTATCGCGTAGTTCTTTTGGGAGATCTTCGTAAATGGCAAGTTGCCCTGCATTCACAATACCCATATCCATGCCTGCTTGAATCGCATGGTATAAAAATACAGAGTGAATGGCTTCACGTACAGGATTATTACCACGGAAAGAGAAGGAGACATTAGAAACTCCGCCTGATACTAAAGCGTAGGGTAAGGTACGTTTAATTTCTCGCACTGCTTCAATAAAATCAACAGCATAATTATTATGCTCATCAATTCCTGTTGCCACTGCAAAAATATTGGGATCAAAAATAATATCTTCAGCTGGAAAATCAATTTCTTCAGTTAAGATTTGATAAGAACGTTGGCAGATTTCAATTTTACGCGCTTGGGTATCTGCTTGCCCTGTTTCATCAAATGCCATGATCACCACAGCAGCACCATAACGACGTAATAGACGCGCCTGATGTAAGAACTTCTCTTTGCCTTCTTTTAAACTGATAGAGTTAACAATAGGTTTACCCTGTACACATTTTAACCCTGCTTCAATTACTTCCCACTTGGAAGAATCGATCATGATGGGAACGCAGGCAATATCAGGTTCAGCAGCCAGTAAATTTAGGTAACGCACCATTACAGCTTCAGAGTCTAAAAGCCCTTCATCCATATTGATGTCGATAATTTGTGCGCCATTTTCAACTTGCTTACGGGCAATATCGAGTGCTTTCTCATATTTTTCCTCTTTAATTAAGCGTTTAAATTTGGCTGATCCTGTAACATTATTACGTTCCCCTACGTTTACAAAGAGGTTATCTTTACCAATGTTATAAGGTTCTAAACCAGATAAACGACATTCTTTAGCTATATCAGGGATCACACGTGGTGCATGTTGCTCCACAGCTTTTTTAATTGCTGCAATGTGATCAGGTGTGCTGCCACAACAGCCCCCAATGATATTAATCAAGCCATCAGCAGCCCAATCAACAACACTCGCGGCCATATCTTCAGGGCTTTCATCATATTCCCCAAATTCATTAGGGAGTCCTGCATTAGGATGTGCACTGACATGCGTATCTGCAATACGAGATAGCTCCGCAACATATTGGCGTAATTCCTGTGCGCCTAATGCACAGTTTAAGCCAAAAGCAATGGGGCGAGCATGACGTAATGCATTCCAAAAAGCTTCCGTAGTTTGCCCTGATAAAGTGCGTCCTGATGCATCAGTGATAGTCCCTGAGATCATAATAGGGCGACGTAATTCAGGCTGTTCCTCAAACAACTGCTCTAAAGCGAAAACGGCGGCCTTGGCATTCAAGGTATCAAAGATGGTTTCTATCAGGAGTAAATCAGCCCCTCCTGCCACTAAAGCGCGTGTTGCTTCAATGTAAGCAGTAACTAATTCATCAAAATGCACATTTCTAAACCCAGGGTCATTGACATCAGGAGAAATGGACGCAGTACGGTTAGTAGGTCCTAAAACACCTGCAACAAAGCGCGGTGTATCAGCTGTACTAAACTCATCCGCCGCTTCACGTGCAAGCTTTGCGGCTTCATAGTTAATTTCATAAACCAGTGATTCCATATGGTAATCAGCCATAGCAATACTGGTTGCATTGAAAGTATTGGTTTCAATGATGTCAGCACCTGCATTAAGGTATTCGCAATGGATTTGCTTAATGATATCTGGTTGGGTAAGAACCAATAAATCATTATTACCTTGAATGTCTGAGTGCCAGTCCTTAAAACGCTCGCCACGGTAATCTGCTTCAGTCAGCTTATGCTTCTGAATCATGGTACCCATCGCGCCATCAAGGAATAAAATACGTTGTTTTAGTTGATCTGTAATGATCTGCAAACGATCGTTCATAGACATATGTATTTTTTCAAATAGATAGAAAGGAAATAACTGCAACCTAAGCATATGACACAACATTGCATTGGTCAGAAAATATAATGAAGTGCAGGGCTTCATCATGACAGTATAGGAGGATGATATACACCGTAATGAAACAGTAAGTTGATAGACTGTCACTATCAGCTTGGCACATTATATAAGTAACATACCGATATCAGTGGGTGAGAAAGTAAAGAATGACCCCAGTAGATGTGCTATAGAGTGCGATATAGTGGTAAAATAATTGCTTTATTTTCATAAAGACAGGCTATTATACAAGATTTGATTCTATAATAGCGTGCCATTAGCGTTATTATTCGACCAGTATAGAGTATTATTTTATATACTAATAACGTTAAATTATTTCAGTATTTTTAATTTGTAGGAGTATTTATTATGTTAAAATTTGTAAGTATATTGGCTGTATTAACAGCTTTGTTCGCGTCAAGTAGCTATGCCGCCAACCCAACAAAAATTCAATTCACCTCTAATGAGAAAACCTTTTTAGGGACAGAATATAAAATGTATGCAGTACGCTGCTCTGATGGACGTAAACGTAAGATTTCTGCATGGCAAAAAGGGCGCAAATGGTGTGCAGGTAAATCTGATTCAGGGGAGTGTATGAACAACCAAATGCAGATTGCTAAATTTCTATGTAAATAAGCAATTCATCATTACATAACGTATAACAACATAGGTTTTGCTGGCTTTTGTTTATGTATTATTTCAAGCTTAATTTCATTTATTATAAAAAGCAAATAGCACTGTTGTTAAGCTGTGGATTTTTTTTAATCGTAGGGTGTACACCACAACCCCCTGCTATCAAAGAAAAATATGCACCGATACAAACAAAAGAAGTGCAGGCAACAACAATTCCTCCTGTTGTACAACAACTGCCTTATATTCCACCTCCAAAACCAACACCACGCCTAGAAACTTATAGTGTTGTTGTTGATAGAGTACCTGTCAAAGAGCTACTTTTTGCTTTGGCACGTGATGCAGAAATCAATGTTGATATTCACCCTGATATCGAAGGTATGGTGAGTATTAATGCGATTGATCAGACTTTACCACAACTATTAGAACGTATAACAAAACAAGTTGATTTACGCTATTTATGGGATGGGGAGCTTTTAATCATAGCACCAGATAAACCTTATATTCATTTGTATAAAGTGGGCTATGTCAATATCCAGCGTGAAACAGAAAGTGAAGTTAGCATTTCTACCCAAAGTATTACCAGTACTGAGACAGTAGGAGATGATAAAGCAGGGCAAGGCACTAATAATCAAGAACAAAATAACTCTACAACAAAAATAAAAAATACCAGTAGTCATCATTTTTGGGAAGTGCTAGAAGCGAATATCCGTGCTATTTTGGATGAACCTAAAACAACAAAAACAGTTAAAAATAGTGATGTCACCAATGATCCCAAAACAGGCTTAGTAGTGGATAAAAGTATTATCACTACAGTCAAAGAAGAAAAAGGGGAAAATGTTATTATTAACCCCAGTACAGGGATTGTCAGTGTACGGGCAACAGAACGTCAACATCGCACCATTCAACATTTCTTAGATCAAACTTTACGCCAAGCACGTAAGCAAGTGCTCATTGAAGCAACAATTGCTGAAGTGCGTTTAAATGATAGTTATCAAGCAGGGATTGACTGGGAAAGTATTTCCAGTAAATTTACTGTACGGCAACGAGTGACACAAGGGACTTCTTTAGCCCAAGATGCAAGCCAAATTTTTCAATATAATAATGTTAGCAGTGCATTAGGAAATCTAACTGTTAGCTTAAGTTTATTAGAGCAATTTGGAAAAGTACGTGTTTTATCCAGCCCTAAAATTATGGCACTGAATAACCAATCAGCACTATTAAAAGTGGTGGATAATAAAGTTTATTTTATCAGTGAAAGTAAAATAGAAAACCAACGTGTCACGGATGATGGGTCTGTTTTTATCACCTATCGTACTGAAACCAGCCCTCGCGTATTGCCTGTAGGCTTGATCATGTCAGTCACCCCACAAATTAGTGAGGATGAAATGGTGATTTTAAATGTTCGTCCCACCATTTCACGGATTATTCGCTTTGTACCTGATCCTAACCCTGCTTTAGCAGAAGTGGGTGCCAGTAATTTAATTCCTGAAATTCAAGTGCGTGAAATTGAATCTATTTTGCAAGTGAAAAATGGGCATACAGCTGTGATTGGGGGCTTGATGCAAGACAGTATTAGCCGTGAAAAAACAGGCTTACCTTTACTTTCTGATTTACCCACTATTGGTGATTTATTTAGCCACCGTGATCATAAGTATGAAAAAACTGAATTAGTTATTTTTTTACGTCCACGTATTATTACCAGCCAAAATATGGAAACTTATACCCAGCCTTACCGTGCATTATTACCGAATGGGCAGGCTATGGACACAGAATTAAATACAGGATTTAAGAATTATCCTATCCCACAATAGGAATGTTGCCTATACTATAAAGGACACAAATTAAAAAATAAGAAAATAGTAAAGTACAAAGGAGGGCTACTTATGGAAAAGATAAGCGAGCTATGTTGTGTTGTTGTACCCAGTAAAGCAGCACATGCAGGGATGACAGTGGGTGAAGTATTACTAGAATGTTTGCGTTGGCAACTTCCCGGTCTTCCCTTTTGTGATGACGAAGGACGTATTCTTGGGCGTGTTTCCCTTAAGCATGCTTTAGCACAACATTTTATCCCCACTGATGTATATAAACATGCACACCTCTTGGGTGATTTATTGGATAATTTAGATATCAGTAAAGATGAAATCCAAGCTGTGATGGATATCGAAATTGATCCTTTTGTTACCCCTGACATCCCCACCATTGTTGCCACTTCCCCCCTTGTGAAGGCATTGGCACTGATTGAGCAATTCCGTACCAGTTATATTTTTGTTGTTGATGATGATGGTATTTACCAAGGCACCATTACCATGCTAGGCATTGCGCAATGCGTGCTACAAAAAACTAAAATAACTCACCATCACGGATAATTATCACAATGACAACAGCTGTAACTTTTAGCCACGAGATGATCGTGGCAGGATGTATCTTTTTGTGTGCGTATATACTGATTTTTTCAGAAGTTATTCACCGAACCAGTGCGGCAATTATGGGTGCTGTCGTCATGGTTGGAGTTGGGATGTGGCAAGGCTTTTATACCCAAGAGGCGGCATTAAAAGCCATTGATGCTAATACCATCTTACTACTGATGGGCATGATGCTTTTAATCACATTACTTAAACCAACAGGGGGGTTTGAATATCTGGCTATTCGGATTGCAAAACTTGCCAAAGGCAGTTCTTTAAGGCTACTGATTTATTTAAGTCTCTCAGTCAGTGTCATCAGTATGTTTCTGGATAATGTGACCACAGTATTGATTTTTGCTCCCCTGACAGTATTAATTACCCGTCTTGTTAAACTTAACCCCCTGCCATTCTTAATGGCAGAAGCGATGATGTCCAATATTGGTGGTATTGCCACCTTGATTGGGGATCCACCTAACTTAATGATCGGTAGTGCAGCAAATATCGACTTTAACCAATTTATCATCCATATGTTACCTGTGGTAACCGTTGCATGGGTTGTTGGGATGGGGGTGTTTATTTTTATGTTTCGTACCGAGCTTAACTCTGATCATAATTTTGGTGAGTTACAACTGGACGAATCAAAAGCAATTAAAGATCCTAAGAAATTGCGCTATATCTTAGTGGTATTGATGGTGGTGATTCTATTATTCTTTACACATCACCACTTCCACCTTTACCCCGCTTTTGTTGCATTAATCGGGGTTGCCTTAGCCTTACCTTTAATGCGTCCACATCCTGCGGAATTATTTGGTGAAGTTGAATGGTCGGTGCTGATTTTCTTTGCTGGACTATTTGTGATTGTAGGAGGATTAGAAGCCTCGGGGATGCTTGATTTAGCAGGTGAACAATTAGCACATTTAGCTTCTCAACCCAATATGTTATTGATAACCTGTTTAGCTGTATTATGGGTAGCAGCAATATTAAGTGCAGTGGTTGATAACATTCCTTTTACGGTTACCATGATTCCTATTATCTTAAGCTTGGAATCTCAAAACATTAATATTACCCCTTTATGGTGGGCACTTGCTTTAGGTGCTGGATTAGGTGGAAATGGAACACATATTGGTGCCACAGCAAATATTATTTGTGTAGCTGAATCAGAACGTAGTGGGATTGCAGAAGCGCGTATCACCCCTGCTATTTGGTTGAAAAAAGGTTTACCAACTACTTTTGTAAGCTTAATTGTTGCCAGTATTATGTTTTATTTCTTATTTGATTTCTTATCATAAAACTAAAAACTGTGTAAGAGTATGGTTTTCCCATGCTCTTACACTATGAGTTTATTAACCAATATTATGAAGTAGAATTAAAATTTCACTCATATCAATAGAAATTTCCCTCTATAGAATTAAGGGGGAAATATACGATGGTGTAAAGGGTTATACAGTGTCTAGGTGTTTAGCATCTAACTCAAGTAAGTAAGGTGCAACAAAACCCGCATATTCTTTCTTTTTATTTTCAGGTAAATCTTTCCAACCTGTGATAACTCCACGGCAATCCTTTGCCCCACACATACATTTTGGTGGAAAAAAATCAACACCATAATTTCTCATTGCATAATCAAAAGTAATCTCTTCACCCGCATTAATCTCACGGATCGCAACAAAATCGTGTGCACCCGTTTCATTAACACTAATGCCACTATTTGGCTCACAAGAATGATTAACTTTAACAATTAACCCATCATGAAATACATATCGGTTTTCACCTATTTGAGAGGCGTGGGAATGGTTAGCACTAAGCTCTTCTTTAATTTTACCAACCATGATTGTTTCTGAACGTTTAAAAGACCGTATAGCAAAAATACCTTCACCTTTTTCACTTGATTCTCTTAGTTCAAATCCACTTTTTTCATCATACATTGATAACTTCCTAATATTATTTGTAATTTTATAAGGTACCCCATAGTACCCTAAAAAAGAACTAATAGGGGGATAATTTACACATATTCTATATATATAAAATATATGAGAAAATTATATGTATTTATATGAGTATGTTGAAGTTTCTTTTCCCTTCATTCTTTGGTATAACTAATACCTTTGCTAGTGAACATTAGCATCAATAAAAGTATATAAATCTGACTATGCAATGTCATCAGTTAATAGCTTTTATCATACTTGAAATAATATAAAATTAGCATCTAATGTTGTATTTTCCGCTCTAAGCGGCGGTAAGTGATGGCTTCTGAAAGATGAGCTGTTTCAATAGTTTCACTGTTATCTAAATCAGCAATAGTACGAGATACTTTTAAAATACGGTGCCATGCTCGAGCTGATAAGCCTAATTGTTCAATAGCGGTATCTAATAACTTCTCATCACTGGCTTTTAGTTGACAAAATGTCTCTACTTCCTGACTGCTTAATTGGCTGTTTGCCCCACCACTGCGAGCAATTTGTTGTTGTCTAGCAGCTTTGACTCGTGTACGTACAGTAGTGCTAGATTCTTGCTTACCTTCTGCTTTTAATTGAGCCCGTGAAATATTAGGCACTTCAATATGTAAATCAATTCGATCTAGTAAAGGGCCTGATATTTTAGAACGATAGCGACGCACTTGTTCAAATGAGCAATGGCAGCTATTTTGAGTATCTCCTAAATGTCCACATGGGCAAGGATTCATGGCTGCAATCAACTGAAATTCGGCAGGAAACTCTGCCTGACGTGCTGCCCGTGAAATAGTGATTGATCCTGATTCTAAGGGTTCACGTAATACTTCCAGTACACGCCGATCAAATTCAGGAAACTCATCTAAAAATAATACGCCATGTGTCGCTAAAGAAACTTCCCCAGGGCGAGGCTGACTGCCTCCCCCAACCAAAGCCACAGCAGAAGCCGTATGATGAGGAATACGAAATGGGCGCACCCCCCAATACTCTGCATCAAAACCCTGTCCTGCAATAGAAGCAATGGTTGCTGCTTCTAAAGCTTCTTTCTCAGTCATTTCAGGTAAAATACTGGGAAGCCGACTGGCAAGCATGGTTTTCCCCGTCCCTGGGGGACCTAACATTAATAAATTATGCCCCCCTGCTGCGGCGACTTCTAAGGCTCTTTTAGCGTGATGCTGCCCTTTTACATCAGATAAATCTAAATTGTAATTCCCTGTTACAGAGATAGGGGCATCAGTACTACATAAAGGGGCGATCAGCTGTGTTTCTTGTAAATGCGCACACACATCTAATAAATGCTTAGCTGGATAGATATTAATATGGCTGACAATATGTGCCTCTTCTGCATTATCAATGGGCACTACAACATGACGTTGTGCTTCCCGTGCAGCTAATGAAACAGGTAAAACCCCTTTGACGGCACGCAACTCACCACTCAATGCTAACTCGCCAATAAATTCATACTGCGCTAATTTTTCAGGATCAATTTGCCCTGATGCAGCTAAAATACCCAGTGCAATGGCTAGATCAAACCGCCCGCCTTCTTTAGGTAAATCAGCAGGAGCAAGGTTAATAGTGATACGTTTAAGTGGAAACTCAAATTGACTGGTAATCAATGCACTACGTACTCGATCCTTACTTTCTTTTACCGCTGTTTCAGGTAACCCAACAATTGATAAACTGGGCAACCCTTTTGTTAAATGCACCTCAATCGTAACAGGTAAGGCTTTAACTCCAACTTGAGCGCGCGTATGAACAATAGCTAATGACAAAATTACTCCTCAGGAGATAACTCCTGTTTTTGGTCAGTGTGTACAGTTAACTGTGTCTCTAAAGCGGCAACTTGTTTTGATAAAGCATCGACATGTTCGCGTGTTCGTTGTAATACCGCCATCTGTACATCAAATTCTTCACGTGTGACAAGATTCATACGATGCAATGCTGATTCTAGTACAGTTTTAAGGTTCTTTTCTAGATCATCATGTAAATTCACTGCATTGGCGGGTAAAACACTTTTAACTTGTTCTAGTAATGTTTCAAGTTGATGAGGATGTAACATAATAAAAACCTTCAGATAAAAAATAAGTGATTATTTTATTGTTAATGCTTACATATAGAAACATAAATAATAGATGCCTTTATATATAAGAAATAATGACTATTTTAGCCTATTACAGCCCTCTTTTTTTATAAAAGGTATATTCTTTTATCCATACAAAAAATACTATGAAAAAAACATTTCCGCTATGGTTTTAAAAGAGTTTAGTATTAATTGATTGATTTTAAGTTGAATAAAAACCATAGCTTATTGCTATTATTCCTAATATCCCCTCTATTTAATTGATATGTAACTTTTGGTAACAATTGCTTACAAAAAAAGACGAGCGATCCGTGCTCATTTTATTTAAAATAGACCCCGTCATTAAGTAATCAATTTAATTTAAATACAAGCAATTATCAAACTCCACAATTTGATAATTGCCGCATTAAATTGGGCAGTAACACAAACTTTGTTTTACTTGTCAAAAGCAAACTACCAAAGGATGCTGGAGGAGAACACATTATTTGGTAGTTGTACTATCCAATCATACCTTTCTTAGCAGTACGGGTGTGAAACATAGGGTTATCTTCAAATAGGTTGACCCACCATATTTAACCTTGTCTCAAAAGGTTATGAGGAGATATATTTATCCACATAAAAAATATCTCCTCTTAATTTTCTTTACCTTAAAAATATATTTTATATCAGTATAGACTATACTGAAAAAATTATTCATACTATTCTTTATTATTTTAAATAAACATCAAATAAAACGATTACTATCATTATCAATATATATCATAGTATCCTGCTTGATAACCTTATTGATTATGTAGTTAGACAGTGTCTAACCTAGCATTAGTCAAATTGTGTATTATTTTCTCTCTTGGAGAGGGGCGAGAAAATAATGGAATACCTTTTGATTGATGTTAGGTTATCTTAAATATACATATTTTATTTAAACTAAATATCTAAATATAACGATTCTGTTTCCGCTTATTTTGCTTTTTTTCTCAAAAAATCTTCTATTTGCGCTACACTGCTTACCTTCACTTTTTATCATTAAAAAAATAAAAATCAGAGGTATTCTATGACTGAATTTGCTGATCTTATTCTACAGTCAGGGCGAGCAGGGGTAGAGCTTGCTTTATTTGTTTTACTACCTGTGATGATTATCATGTTAACCATCATGCGCTTATTAGAAGCAAAAGGTATTTTAGATCGCTTTGTTGATTTTGTAAGCCCTTTCCTACGCCCGTTTGGGATTGCTGGCTTAGGTGTGTTTGCACTGATTCAAATTCTATTTGTTAGCTTTGCCGCCCCTGTTGCCACCTTAACCATGATGGATAAGGGGGGGATTTCACGTCGTCATATTGCTGCTACCCTAGCAATGGTTTTTACTGTTGCACAAAGTAATGTCGTCTTCCCAATGGCAACTTTAGGCTTAAATGTTGGCTTTATCATGCTGACCTCTGCCTTAGCAGGGTTGATTGCTGCCAGCTTAACCTATCATGTGTTTGCACGAAATTTATCAGATGATGAAGAAAACCTGTGTTCACACCCTGCTCACCCAAATGCCAAAAATGTAAAAGGTTTGCTCGGTGTGATTAATAGCGCAGGGCAAGAAGCGTTTAATATTGCTATTGGTTCCATTCCTATGTTGGTACTGGCATTATTTATCGTCAATATTTTGCGTTCATCAGGTGCAATGGGAACATTAGAAGGCTTATTAGCCCCTGTGTTTATAAGCTTAAGTTTTCCCTCTGAGGCGGTATTGCCCATTGTGACAAAATATATTGCAGGGGGAACGGCGATGATGGGAGTGACGGTTGAATATTTACAGCAAGGGATTATTAGCGTAGCAGAATTTAACCGTATGGCAGGGTTTATGATTCACCCTTTTGATTTAGCAGGAATTGCGATTCTTATTTCAGCAGGATCACGGGTTTCTTCTGTTTTTAAACCTGCGGCTTACGGTGCTATTATTGCCATTTTACTACGTAGTGCGGTGCATATTTGGTATTTTTAAACACTTTTTAAGTAGATAAGATAAAATACTAAGATAGGGATCAATAGTTAAGAGCTGTTGATCATGTCTTCTTTTTTAGAGATTGATATCATGGGTAATTCATTACAAGAGCAGTTATTAAAGGCAAAGCTGGTTGATAAGAAAAAAGCACACCAAACGGCACAAGAGAAGCGAAAAAAAGTTAAGCAGCAAAACAAGAAGCAAGTGTCCAGTGTGGATGAAAATGCCCTCAAAATTCAACAAGAAGTTGAAGCTCAAAAAGAGCGGGATCGGGTGCTGAACCAACAAAAAATGGAAGCCCTACGTGCTAAAGAGATTATTGCACAAATTAAGCAACTCATTATTATGAATCAGGTGGTTTCAGACTTCACCGACAATCCACATAATTTTGTTGATAATGGGGTAATTAAAACGCTGAATGTATCTAGACAAGTTAAAAAACAACTTGGGAAAGGTGTGCTCGCTATTGCCAGCATTGATGAAGAATATTATGTTATTCCCACTGTTGTTGCCGAAAAAATTGCCCAACGTGATGAGAAATATGTGATTATTAGCACGGATACAGAGAGTGCGGAGGTAGAGGAAGAAGATGATTACTATGCTGAATATCAGATTCCTGATGATTTAATGTGGTAGGCTAATGAGCTATCGAGCTAGATAAAATAAGGGGATAATAGTTTTTTATCCCCTTATTTTTTTAAATACTAACCGTATCTGTAATCATATTAAGATTTTTAACAATTTTTAATGTGGGTGCTGCACGGTTTAAGGTATAAAAATGCAATCCTACCACTTTTTCATCAATTAAGCGTTGGCATAATTGAGTCACCACTTCTTCACCAAATGCAGCTATCGCAGCACTATCACCCTCTAATTCTTGCAGGCGTAAACGTACCCAGCGTGGAATTTCTGCCCCACAAGCATCAGAGAAACGTAAAAGCTGTTCTACATTAGTAATCGGCATAATTCCCGCGTAAATTGGGATATTAATTTGGCGTTTTTCACATTCATCTAAAAAACGAAAATACGCGTCAGCATTATAGAAATATTGGGTGATGGCACCATTTGCGCCCGCTTCTACTTTTTGTTTAAAGAAATCCAGATCATTGCTCGGGCTACGTGCTTGAGGGTGAAATTCTGGATAAGCTGCTACTTCAATATGAAAGTGATCCCCTGTTGTATCACGGATAAACTGTACCAATTGATTAGCATTTTTAAAATCACCAATTCTCCCCATTAGACCAGAAGGGCGATCACCCCGTAAGGCAACAATACGTTTAATCCCTTTTTCTTTATATTTATTAAGTAGGTCAGCAATATTATCTTTTTGGCTGCCAATACATGATAAATGGGGTGCTGCATCAATGCCTGCATTTTGCTGAATATCAACAACAGTATCAAAGGTTTTATCCTGGGTTGATCCTGCTGCACCAAAGGTAATAGAGAAGTAGTTAGGCTGTGCAATTTTTAATTTTTCTTGTACTTGTCTAAGTTTTTGCATGCCTTTTTCATTGCGAGGTGGGAAAAATTCGCAGCTAAAAACAGGAGTGTAATGTGATGTCATGACTGTACTTCGTGTTATTTTAGGAGTGAAAATAGGCTGCTCACTATAGCACTATTATATTTCTATTACAGCTTTGTACCTATCAAAACCAAGGCATAAAACCCAAACTTGTTATACTATTACGCTATTTTAGTATCCCTTTAAGGAATACATACGTTTTTATTCAAAGATATTACAATTAGGTAGGATTTATGTATAACAAAACACCGTGGGCAGTATTATGTATGCTGGGTATGAGTCACAGTGCATGGGGTGCAGAGCAATGCCCCACTGTTTCCCTTGTGGCATTACAGACCCCCACTACAATTGGTACAGGTACTGCTGCCAGTTGTACGCAAGCAGCTATACAAACTGCTTTATCACAGGGAGGGCATCTACAATTTAATTGTGGCACACAGGCAGTGACCATTCCTGTGACCACAGAATTAACTGTAGCAAAAGATACGGTATTAGAGGGGAATGGCTTAGTCACTTTAGATGGCTTAAAGAAAACGCGTATTTTACGTAAAGCTGAAAATGCCAATTTAACTATTCAAAATATGGGCTTCAAAAATGGGAAAGCACCTAATGATAGCAGTCATTTTAGTGAGCAATGTGGGGGGGCAATTTTAGCCAAAGGGGCAGGCACGACTTTAACCCTAATTAATACCAGTTTTACAGGTAATACCGTCACAAATTTGAATACCAGCGATATTGCAGGGGGAGCTGTGTATGCTTTTGGCATTTATGAAGCAGTGATTGCAAATTCCAGTTTTAGTAAAAATAGTGCCAGTAATGGGGGCGCGATTGGGGGCTTAGCCAGTGGGGTACGCCTGATTAATTCTAGCTTCAGCAATAACAATGCAGCAGGCACGGGCAGTGGCTTACGAGGTTTAGGCGGGGCTTTATACATGGATGGGGTCACCAATAGTGCAAACCCAAATTCAAATAAACTCCTGCATATTTGTAACAGCCAATTTACAGATAACCAAGGGGAAAGTTTAGGCGGTGCCACTTACTCCGTTTTCTCTGATAATAAAGGCAGCCAAGCTATTATTGAATCCAGTAGTTTTGAAAATAACAGCACCCGTAGTAGTTCCAAAGGGCAGGGCGGCGCGGTATTTCATATGGAAGATGATTTAGCTGGTGGCAGTAATGAGCAAAACTTTACCATTAAAAACAGTCTTTTTGCGAATAACAGCACCTTCAGCCAAGGGGGTGCGGTTTGGACATTGATTGAAGGTAAAATCACGATTGAAAATACCACGTTTTCAAAAAACCGTGTTGAAGATACAGAGCTTGGGATGGGCGGTGGTTTAGCCATTTCTAAAGGGAACGTCAGCATTACTAATAGTACTTTTGCAGAAAACTATGCATGGTTTCATGGTGGGGGGATTCAAGCAGCCACTACACCCAAAATTAAGCTCACCAATACTTTATTTTACAAAAATGAATCTGATCGTGATTGGGCAGCTTACCAGATGAACCGTGAAGCAGATACAGACGGTGGGGGAAATTTACAGTATCCAGAAAAACGCTTTAATCAAAGCGGCACACCTAAAGATATTAGTTTAACCCCAAGTATTTTCATTGCAGATCCTAAGTTAGCAGGTTTAGCTGATAATGGTGGATCAACAAAAACTCATGCACTATTAACTGGTAGTGCTGCGATTGATGCGGGCGTAGCGGGGGGATGTCCTAGCACTGATCAACGTGGTGCAACACGTAGTGTGTGTGATATTGGGGCTTATGAAGTGGCTGATTTACCCGTTGATCCTGTTGATACCCCTTTTAGTATTACAGCCATTGCCAGCGGTAATTTAAGCAGTGCGACCTTATCTGCTCATGTAAAACCTGCCAGTGCTGACTTAGGACAACAAGGGAATGTCTATGTAGCAGCCCAATTAGGTGAGCTTATTTATTTCCACACAGGGCAAACGTGGGTACAGTGGACAGCAGGGGCATTTCCAAGTTATGCCAGTGGTGTATTACAAGAAGTGACCTTACCTATTTTACAAGCGATGGATGTACGCCCTTTTATAGGTACCGTCATTTATGTCGGTTATGGACGTAATCAAGATGATATGTTGCAAAATAATAAGTTAACGGCTTTATATACAGTGCAATAATACTGCTCACTTCCCCTCTTTTTAATTCTATAGAGCATATAAATAGAGGGGGAGCAATCTGAGTCTAACAGCTTACAAAGCTACATTGTTCACAGTTATATTCAATTTCAATTGTTGCGTGTTTAATATCATGACTCAGTAATAATTTACGTGTTTCTGCTTTTACTTTCACAATATCAGCATAACTCAAATGTTTATCAACAACTAAATGGCAGGAAATAACATGATACTCACCATCCATACTCCATAAATGAATATCATGAGCAGAGAGTACATTTTCTTGTTGTGAAATGAGTTTTTCTAAATTTTCTACATTTAGCGTATCAGGGACTGCTTGTAGAAAAACACTTAATGTAGTGTATAAGCTAAAGAAAACCCGCCATAAAATAAAGCCACTGACTGCTAATGATAATAAAGGGTCAAGAATAGGCAAGTCTACAAATAGCATGATAATGCTGACAATTAATACAGCTAACCAACCTAATACATCTTCTAAAAGATGCAGCATCACCACCCGCTCATTTTGTGTTTTGCCTTTGGTTAAGCGAAAGGCTGCCGCGCCATTGACCACAATTCCTAATAATGCAAATACAATCATACCGTGTACATTGACCGCTTCAGGCTGTAATAAGCGAGGAAGTACTTCAATTAAAATAATAATTGAGCCAATCAGTAATACAATGCCATTCACTAATGCGGCAAGTAATGAAAAGCGTTTATAACCGTAAGAATATTTATGATCCCGTTTTTTCTGGCTAACTTTGGCTAAATACCACGATAAACCCAGCGCGATACTGTCCCCTAGATCATGTAAAGCATCAGCAAGAATTGCCATGCTATTTGTCCAAATCCCCCCAATAATTTCAATAATGGTAAAACTAAGATTAAGAAAAAAAGCAACTTTAATATTACCCACAGCATGATGAGCGTGATCATGGTGGTGGTGATGGGAATGAGACATAGTTTTAATCTGTAATGAAGCTAAAAAATAGAATGACTCTATTTTAGCATTAACAATAGAGATGCCTATGACTTGATAAAAAATGGATGAATAAAAGGTACGATTGATAGTTATAATCGATACTAGTTGTTTTGCTCAAATTTTTAAATTAATAGGTATATTACTAGTTTAACAGTGAGTTATAATCTACTTAACCAAGAACAAGATAAATAGAGTAATAAAGTTAATAAGGGTAACCCTGTAATGGTTGATTTGCTATTTATTAAGGCAGAATTAAGGGGTTTTTGTTTAAAAAAAAGTAATTTTTTTAATACCTATAAATAACTTTATGAAGGTACTTATACTATAAATAAAAGATAAAACCTATGTTTTTTACTATATAGCTTAATAGCTTGCAACACTTTTAAAAAAGAAGTATCCTTTTTTAAAAGGAATTTTAGCCATATCTATTTTATAGATATGGTTACATATAATTTCTATTATTTTAAAATAAGGCATAGTAATGAGAGTATTACGAATTTATATCCAAGAATGTGGTGTTTTTGAGTGTACATTAATTGATTTTACTTATCAAAATAAAGCTCAAGATATTATATGCATTGCTGGTGTTAATGGTACAGGGAAAACAACTGTACTTGAACTAATCTTTAATTTAATTTCACTTCTAAACTTAAGTATATCCCCTGAGGATATTTCATATGATAGGTTAAAGCCAAATATCCTCTCTAGAGTAAAATTTGCTCAATTAGATATCCTTATTGATGGAAAAATTCTCTCTTTAGTTATTGGACAGCCTAGTGAAATACAAAAAGATAATAACAGTGGTTTACAGCAGGCTTTTATTATTGCTCCAGAGCTTGGTTCACTTATATTTCAGTTTGAAAATACTATTATAAAACCACCAGAAGAGGAAGAAGAAAAGATTAGAGTTATAAAAAGATTTAAAGAGTTTAAAGATTTTTATGATGAAAATAATGTTTCAGAACGTAGTATTATCCAAAAAGATACAAGTATTTTTGAATCTTTGATTAGTAAGATTAAGGAGGCTATAGATACTCCTGAATCTCCTACAATAAAAAATTTAGAATTGCCTTTTATATATTTTTTTAATGCTCATGATAGAGAAATAAAAGATATTCGTTACGTATCTATTCCAAAAGAAAAACCCCACTATGATCTTGCTCGTAGGTATCACCCAAATAAGGATGATATCAATAAATACTTGGTTTATTATGAGTATGCATACCAAAATGAGTTTGAATCTTTAATAGCGTGGATTAATGATAATGTTCTTGTTGATAAATATATTGATAAAATAGACAGACCAAACTTTAATGTATTGATTAAAACAAAAAATGGGAAACATCATGGGCTTGAACTCCTAAGTTCAGGGGAAGAAAGTTTATTAATTATTGCTATACAGCTTTATCTAAGATCTCATAAAAACTCTATTTTTATTATTGATGAAATAGATCAAAGCCTTCACCCTGAATTCCAAGAAAAAATCATTGTTTTAATAAAAAAACTACAAGAGCTAAAAAAATGCCAAATTATCATTTCCTCTCATTCCAAAATTATCTGGAATAATTTTCATAAACAAGGCTTAGTTAACTTAACTGAAGTGGTGCTTTAATAATGTCTTCATACCATACTATTAATGATCAAAAGTACTCTTTTATTCCTCTCATTGAATTAAGAAATGCAGTTTTAGAGGCAGGGCGAAAAAATATTATATTTGTAGAAGGTTGTGATGATAAGCGCATTTTTGAAGTTTTTTATAGAGAGTACTCTGATACTTTAAACTTTATTGATATGAGCTTAGAAGAAGCAAAACATTCAAGTGATAACATAGATAATAATATAATAAAGGGAGGGGATAAAGTTGTTATGGATACACTTAAACTATTTGTAGAACACCTTCCTGATGAAAAAAGATTTTTTGGTGTAACTGATAGGGATTTAAAAACAGATGAAGAGATAAATAATGAAAGGTTAAAATCTTGCTATGATATGCGCTTATATATATTTTTCTCACGCTATACAATAGAAAATTACTTTATAGAAACTAATGTTTTATCTGAGTTTATCAAGGATGCATGTATTTCATCTAAAAAACTATTTAAGTTAGATTTAGGTAAGCTTGGTGAAGATATTATAAATCCAATACTAAACTGTATGGCTATTATTGCTGCTGCAAATTTAACAATTAAATTTTTTAATGATTCTATTGAAGAGTTAAGTGAAAATGGAGTTTCCTTACTTCATCCAACTATTAAGAAAAAAGAGATTGAATCTTTATTATTACAAAAGCTGAATAAACATACACAAGAAGAACAAATTTTAGAAAAATTTAATGAATTTAAATTATATTTATCTGAATTTACTCAAGATATTCATAAATTTGCAAGTGCTAAAACATATTTCGCAACACAATTTAATCAAAAAATAGACAGTATATGTGGTGTAAACCTACAAATTAATAACCATAAACTAGCATTAGCAAGAATTACAAAGGAAGAAGGGCTTCCAGAGGACTTTATAAAGCTTTTAGAGTTTATTAAACGCTAATAAAAAAGGATATTTAAACAGAGGGAAAGCCCCCCTGTTTAGTTCTAATACACCTAATTAAAATTAAGGTTGTACCACTTCTTCAATTTCTTGCATAGGTAATACAAGGTAAGATGGTTCATCTTCATCATGATAGAACGTGACTGTTGGATTTCCTTCCGCAGGGACTCGCTCAAAATTCCCTTCATCATGTCCTGCAATTGCAATACGTATTTTATGCCCTTTATTAATCCGTACTGATGTAGGTTGTAAAGTAAACGCCATCATCACCACTTCATCAGGTACTAAAGCTTGTTTATCTTCCGCTAAATAACTGTGTTGTACCCCATAACCTGCTAAGGGTAAATCATCACGTACTTTACGATGCACTGCACGCAATTGCCCTTCAGTGATATAGGTCACACTACCATCAGGCGCAACATCTTCCAGATAAGCATAAATAGCTAAATCATCTGTATTCGCACTCAGACGAAGATAAATTTCAGGGTGTCCTGTAATTTCAACAAATTTATTTAATGGTGCAGTATCATAAGTCAGTAATTTTGTATCACTGGTTTGGCGATCACCATAATACACATCCTCCGTCCCTGCTTGGGTTGCCCAGCGGTTTAACTCTCCTGTAGTCGCTGTGTAATCAATATTATAACTACGTATACCATCCCCTTTTGGTTCTGCTTTACTCAGCTCTCCTTCTGCATGAAAATAAAAGGAGGTCGCTGTCATGTCTTCAGGTGGCCATACCTCTGTGGTTTTCCACATATTCTCATTCATGGTGTAATATTTCACAACATGAGTGGAAGGGCTTGGGGTTTCATCTTGCATATGCATATCAAAGAATTCTGAAAGCATTTCATACTGTACTTCACGACTTTCTTCTATGGGATACTCTTTTTCACGATAAGGGTTTGCATCTTGTCCCGCGCCGTGATCCCATGCACCAATAACCACTTGTTGTGAATTACGATAATGTTTAAAACGTCGTAATGCCCCATCTGCTGTGCCAGCATCTAACCAACCAGCCCATGAAAAATAAGGTGTACCACTGGTTTCGGTAGCCGCTTTGCCTTGACTGGGGTCTAAATGCATTAAGCTTGATTCTGGATAACCTGCAACAAGTGGCTGATCTTTATCTTGGATTGTGGCAAGTAATTCATCAATTTTACCATTTTCCTTATGTGTGTTGAGCGCAGCATCACGTTGTACAGAACTGTGATCATTATCAACAAGTTTGATACCACCAAATACTTCTGTGACCATTTGGCATTCACTGGCATCTTCTGCTTCATAAAGTGAACAGAGTTGATTATTATCTAAAAATCCTTGTTCTTCCTGCCATGCATTAACAAAGTTGGTCATGCGAATCCCCCCAGGGACGATCACATGTTCATATAAGTCATAATCAGAAAAACGCGGGGAAACGGCAACCAGTGCCTCATTATTTAAGGTTGTCATCCAATCTGCTGTACTCCCAACATAAGACACCCCATATGCGCCAACTTGACCATTTGACCAAGGCTGCTGGCTGATCCATGTGATCACTTCACCATAATCAGCAATTTCTTTTTTATTAAAAGGATAGGGCGCACTGTCCCCTGATGCACCACGACCGCGTACATCCATCACCACTAAGGCGTAGCCTTTTTCTGCCCAGAACGCAGCTTCTTTTGAGGCAGGATCAATTAAACCTAAATCACCAATAAGAAACTCGGCAATAGCAGGCTGTTTAATCTCAGGGGCGCGCCAATAGGGGGTAGCTTTTAATAAAGTGGGGACAGATTTACCTTCTATGTTAGGCGGTAAAAATATATCTATAGCAATCCCTACACCATCTGGCATGATGACATAGCGTGATGAACGTGTTGTATAGCTAAAAGGAGCTTCTGATAATTCAGTCAATGAAAAAGCAACAGGATCACGGTCAGCATCAAAGGTTAAATTAGCCTGAAAACCTTGTGAAAATCCCACCACATTAATCTGAGGAATTGTCATTCGTGATTCTGAAAGATTAGCACTGGGTGGATTTGGAGAGCGGTATATACTATTGAGCGCACTGAGCTCTTGTAATATAAACTCACCTGTTTCAGTTTCTTGTAAAGTGGCTTTATAAGTGTTTTCTCCAATGACAAGTAGTGGTATGTTTAGCTGGTTTGTTTCTAAATCAAAGCTTGCACCTGCTAATAATGAAGATGAAAAAGCTAAGCTTGCAAAAAGCCCTGTTAGTTTCGTGCGTACACGTATTTTAGACCAACACAAATACATAAAATCCCCTCAGATTTTAATCAGTAAAGTTAAGTATTATCACAAACTAAACGGGATAAGTTGCCATACAAAGCCGTTGTTGTGAGAGATGTTAAAAACTATATTTTATTTCAAAGAATAAACGATCATTATTTGCTATATCTTGAAAAGATTGATGTGTACCACCGTGATACAGTACCACCCCACCTGATACAGAGAGTGCTGAGGCAATATCATAATCAAGTTGGTAACGTTGTACGCCTCCCCCTTGTCCTTTCAAACCATCAAATAAGGCAAACCATGTAAAAGAAAGTTGCTCTCGTAAAAATTTACGATTAAAGCGAAATACCCATTGAAAGCTATCTTTTTTAGCAATGGCTTGATGAGCTTGTGCATTAAAATGATGTAAGTGTTGATTAGCAGCTTCAATACTCAAGGTTGTATTAGTCAGTCCTGAGTACTCAAGCCCTATTAATACATCTGTACGTGAAAAACCTTCGGAGGGTAAATAAGAAAATTGTACCCCTGATAAATGGGCAATTTCTGCAAATAATAAGGTATTCCCCAATACAAAATTACCTGCCCCCCCCAACATTTTTAAACGATTATGTATTAATTGTGGTGTGTCGTCTTCGTCTTTTTGAAGTTGTACATAGGCTTTATCATCATAAACATGTGCCCAATATAGCGAAAAATCCCAACCACTGAATGTTCCTGTTAAAGCTGCTGCATACTCCATATTTGACAGTGTATTATTGGGTTTTATGTCAGCAGGGGGGCGCGCCTGCCCTGCATAAAAATCATGCCCAAAAATAGGTAATTTTTCAAAGCGTTTTTCAGGTATCACAACAGCGGTAAACTGCCAAACATCATAATAACTATCAAGGCGTAACATAGTGACAGGTAAGCGCAAGTCTTCAATATCGGTTAAACCTAATTCACGCATATCTAATGGGTTTAAAATATCTGTTACACGTAGATTACTAGAACGCCCCCATACTAAAATTTGTCGCCCAAGTTTTAGATCAATATGAGAGTTAAGTGCCTTAGATACATACAATTCACGCAACTCTAATTCTGTTTCATAATTATCTAATACTTCATTGCTATACTGATCACGCCCATTTAATGTATAGGCAACATCATGAAAAGCTTTACCACTGGCAAAAAATTGCCATGAATACGGTAGCTTTGCCCGCATTTCAATTAATAATTCAGCACGTAAACGTGATAAACCTCGCCAATCTGTGCGCTCTTTTTCAGTAGCATGATGGGCAATATTCCAAATCCCCACTAATTTAGACCAGCCACTAATTTGTATAGAAGTCATGTTAGATTTCTCTGTTACAGTATCCTCAGTCATTAAATTAGTTGGTTGCCTATCAAATCCATCTAACACTTCTAAACTTTCAGCAGGAACTTCCTGTTCATCAAAGTTCTCTAATACCTCTAAAGCATCAGAAGAATTATCAGCTTTATCAAACCCATCTAAGACATTTTCCAATGTATCAGAAGAGGCTGTGGTAACAGCTCCCCATAGCATGATTAAAACTAAGAGCTGAGTACTTTTCATGTTGATCGTCCTAAAAAAGTGTGTATTACAGGGGAACTATTATCCCAGTAATTTAAGCTTAATTAGAAGTTTTACATGATTTTTTCAAGGTAAGCTGAAATATTGATATTAATGAAGCCCTTTTTCTAGCTGTCTAATAGTAAATGTGTTGGGATCAAGTTTTTGATTAAACTGTATATTACTAATGCTCATAATTGTTTTATGGCGGGTTTTTTTCGCACGCTTTAAGGTCATATGTATGTCTGTTGCCACCCAAATACCATCAATTTTTTTCAGTTTTTTGACATCCATATATTTCAAATCATGACTCCCTTTTAACCATGACACACTACGGATAATGACATAATTATCTTGGCGAACTAATAACAATGATTTGCTATATCCTGTTTCATCAATCACTGCTTGATTACGTGGAATGGCTTCAATTACCCATACTTTATGTTCTGCTACCTTCATTTCTTTTTTTAAGGTATAGCGATAATCATCTATCACAGGTTCTGTTAAATCAGAGTAACTAAAATCAGATCCCATAAAACTGCCACTTTTATCACTGCTGGCAATACGTTTTGTTTTACGCAATGCAGGCAGGTATAACCATTGATCATCATCTTGATTGGGTGCTTTATAATCCCATGTTAAAAACCCTGTGTTTTTTAAATCAGCAGGGGCATTAAAAAATAATAAAGATAAGTTATCTTCCCCTTTATCTTGGCTAAAACTATGAATATCCCATGTACGTTTTTTACCATGTTTATCAATCAATACCATTTTCATATCACTGGTACGATTATCACCATCATCACGTGCATCGACTTTTTCCATAATGGCACGGGCTTGGTTCTCTTCTGCATACACAGTCAATGAACCACTTAAGCCACTGCTGAGTAATACAGCAATAAATAAAAAATTTTTCATATAGATGAATCTCATGCTTTTGCAGAAGCGGGAAGAGGATATTTTTGTACTTGTCTACGTAATACTATTGTTAATAATGCGGGGGTTAAAAAGTAATCAGATAATAGAGCTAATACCACTGCACCACCTGAGATAAGTCCAAAATAAACTGTACTTTTCATTTCCACCAGAATATAACTAAAGAAGCTAACAGCTAACACCACACTGGTAATTAAAATAGCGCGCCCAGCGGTGAGCAGTGTTTCACGTACTGCATACTCTACATCCCCTGATTGCTCAAAATAACGGCGGAAATTATGCATAAAATGAATCGTATCATCCACAACTAAACTTATCGCAATACTACCTGTTAACATGGTGACAAAATCTAATGGTACACCCGACCAACCCATTAAGCCTGCGACGATAAAAAGAGGCACTAAATTAGGTACCATACTGATAATACCTAAACGAATTTGTCCAATGAGTACAATCATTAATGCAGTAATTAATATTAACGATAGGGTATAACTTTTTATCATTGAACTAATGACATTTAATACCATTTTGACACTTAAGGATGTTCCACCTGTGACGGTAACCTTGCTATGAGGGTAATGTGTTATAAAGTGCTGTGTTACTGTATCTACCATAGGTTGATAGTGGTAAGCATTACCAAAAGGGGTTTTTAAGGTAAAACGTACTTTACTTAACTCGGTATCAACAAATTTTTCTAAATCATCACTGCCACTGCTTTCAAATAAAAATAATTCTTGGGCAATCAATAAACGATCATCAGGAATACGGTAAGCCTCTGCTTTATTTTCATTTAAGGCTTGATTGATTTCTTTTACAATACTATCCAAGCTCCATGCCTTACCAACATAAATCTCATCCATTTCTAATGTTTCAATGAATTTTACGGATTCAGAAAGTTGCTTTAATAGCACAGGGTCATACAAGCCATTCGGTTTCCCTGTATCAATGACCACTTCTAAAGTGGCACTTCCCCCCATATTATCATCAATAACTTTTGTGGCTTCCAAAATAGGAGCATCATCAGGGAACCATTTAAGTGGGTTATGCACAAGTTCTAACTTGCTCACTCCCACAGCAGATACGGCAATTAATAATGCACTAAAAAATAATATTTTATAGGGGTGGTGACAGGAAAAATGAGCAACTTTACCTAAATAATCATCAAGGCGTTGACTATGTCGTCCACTTTGTTTAGTTGGTTTTCCTAGTGGGAATACAGCAATCAAAGCAGGTAATAAAACAACTGTATATACAAACACTAATAGAACACCCAATGGTGTGATTAAACCAAATTGAGAAACAGGGGCAACATCCGCTAAACTAAATGAAAAAAGCCCAACAGCTGTGGTTAAACTGGTCATTAAAATAGCTAAACTAGAGTGCCCTAAAGCAAAGACAATTGCCGCCTCTTTATCTCCATTTTGTTCATAATGCCGATAAAAAATAGCTAGAATATGTACCGCATCAGCAATCCCCACCACCATAATAAAAGTAGGAATAATTTTAGTAATATGGTTTAAGGTTGCATCACAAATCGGGATAAGACTCATGGTTACTAAGGTACTTAAACTGACAATAATGACAGGATAAATCACCCCAGAAAATCGCCGAAACATAAAAAATAGAAATCCTATAATTAACGCATAACTAATCGGAATTAAGGTTGCCATGGCATGACGGATACCTTCATCTAAATTACTGAGAATGGCAGGTAGTCCTGTGATATATACTTTAAAATCATCTGCTTGAAACTCTGCAACAATTTGTTCTACAGCCGTATTCATTTCTAAGTATTGATCATTACTTAAATAAGCTTGTTTAAGCTCTATATTACTCGTAGGGCTCTCATCAAAAGCAGCCAATACATCTACTTCTGGTTCTGGGACATAGACAAAAGGTTTAACTAATACGGTGGTAAACTTGGCATCTTTTGAAATAAGTTGGTTTACATAAAGAGGATTACTGAGTACCTGCTGTTTTAATATTTCGATTTCTGCTGCTGTTTGTGGGATTGTTTCCAGTAGCTCGCCTACAATGAGTTCATCCTTTTTTCCATAGGTATGGCGTGCACTGATTAAGCTGTTAATATCATCAACATAAGGCACATTTTCAGCTAGCTCATTATGAAAACGTTGTAATTTTTCTAAAAATACAGTGGAAAAAATATCAGGGGGCTGTATCACCAACGCAAACGATTCATCTTTACCAAATTGTTCGCGAAATGCATTGTATTGTAATAAAGTATCATCATGTTGTAAGAAAAAAGCTTCATTTCGTGTATCAATAACTAAATTTGGTAATTGGCTGGCAAATCCAATTGTTACAAGCAGTATTACAAGAATTGTTTTAATTGCATTCTGAAAAATCCACCGCCCAAATGCAGCAAAAAAAGCTTCAACACGATCACTTAATTGCTTCATAAGCTATCCCTCTTATCATTAAATAAAAACTGATAATAACTGTTAATCAAAATCATGCAAACTATGATGGATAACGTAATGGAAATTCTTGTTGAAAAATAGTATTAAAGTCAGTGTAACCTTGTAAACGATATGCCATTACACGGTAACCTAAAATAGAGCGATTACTCCATAAATAAACAGGGGCACCACGTGTATACCCTTTGCGCATCAACTTAATAAAACAGTTCATACCATCAAGGTAAAATTCTTTTTTTCCAAAATTCACTTTACCTTTTGTTTTCCAAGGAGCAAGTAGCCATAGACTAAAGTGCTTTATCAATGATAAATGTTCTACTGGCATATCTTTAGGAGAATCAAACCAACTGGCTTTGGCTAAAAGTTGTTCAATTTTAGCTTCATTATTGACCATAAAAGCCTGTTCCATTTCACAATTTATTGCCCATTCTTGATCTGTCATGACACGTATACAGCCAAAGTCAATTAGCCCTAAACGCCCATCAGGCATAAAAATAAAATTACCTGAGTGGGGATCAGCGGCATACCATTTGCGTTGATAATAAGGACGTAAACTACTTACAGTGAGTAAATGACAAAAATCATCACGCTGTACTTGGCTAGGATTTTGAGCCAAAAATTCATTAAGGTGTACGCCAGCTAAGTACTCAGTGGTTAAGACACATGTGCGAGTAAATGAAGTAAATACTTTAGGAACCACTATTTTTTCAGTATTTTGAAACATTTCAGCTGCTTGCTGGTAAAAATTAGCTTCTTGTAAATAGTCAGCCTCTTGCAATAAAACTTTTTCAATATCCTCTAGTTTTGCATGTAAACTTGTCCATTCATCAGTAAAGCGCAATGGTTGTAATAATAAACGTAAATTACGTATATCATTTTTAATTGTTTGGGCAATATTGGGATATTGGATTTTAACCGCCACTGTCTCCCCTGTATGTAAAGTGGCACGATGAACCTGCCCTAAGGAAGCTGCTGCAAAAGCTTTTTGTTCAAATTTTGCAAATAGTTGTTCTGGTTCAGCACCAAATTCATCTAAAAATACTTCACGAATCATAGAATAATGCATAGCAGGGGCTTCAAAGTGTAATGAATCAAGTACTTCTGCAAATTGATCAGGCAAGAGTTCAGGAAAATTTGCTAAAGTTTGTCCAATTTTTAGTACTGCCCCGCGTAAATACCCCATTGTCCCAAATAGTTGTAGAGCCGTTGCTAAATGTACTTCATTTTTTAAATTATTTTTTTTATCTTCATCTGCAAAACGACTTTTAAACCAATAGGCTAAATATCCTGCTGCGACTTTGGTATGTAATGAACCTAATAACCACATGCGTGAAAAAGAGCTAGTGGGTATTTTTTTATAAGTAATTTGATGTAAAAAAGATGCAAGTTTTTCTGCTTTTGGATCATTTTTCGCTGTTTTAGGAAGTAATTTTAATAATGTTTCATCTATTTGCTGCTTATCACTTGAAAGGCTATTTTGCATTATTAATTCCTAAATTAAGCTCTGTTCCTGAAATAGCTTGTACAAAAAAATGCAATGCATAATCAATAAATGCATGGCTTTCTTGTTGCTTGGGTGATTCATCATTCACCCAAAAAGCTAAAATACCAAGATAAACAGACCAATACATTGTACTGATCATTGTATTTTCACTCGTATCAAATCCATGTGAATTAATAATATGAGTAACAGCATGTAAGTGGTTTTGCTTTGTTATCTCCCCTTCCATACATAATGTTTTTCTAGGAAAAGGGCTTAATGAACGCTCAAAAACAGGACCTAAAAAAGAGTGATAAGGTTTCAGTTTGCGTAAACCTGAAAAAATAAACAAATACAGTTCTTCATTTAAGCTTTCATTGCCTATTTTTCGCTGTTTATAATCTTTATAGCCTTGCTGTAAAGCCCTACGTACCATATGCATAGCAAGCGTTTCTTTGCTGGGAAAGTAATTAAACAATGTTCCCGTTGCCATCCCTGTGGCTTGTGCCACATCGCGGGTTGTTGTGTCTTCAAACCCTTTATTAACAAAGAGCTCCATTGCTATTTTTAAAATTTTATTGCGATTTTCTTGTTTTGCTTGTTGGCTTATTCTCATTTCCCAGCCTTTTTAAGTGAGCGTGCTCATTATAATTTCGATAAAAAATATTTGCAAGCATAAAATGAGCGCGTTCATAAAAAATATACCACTTCTCTAAAATTAATAACTGATATTATATGTTGAAATTATGCAGTCAGTCTGCTGTAGCAGCATGTATGGTAATACTTTGATACTGAATTTAAATCTATTATGAAGGCGGTATCTATTTAGTTTTAAGCGTAGAGCTTGTTTAAGGATATTTAATTGTGAAGTATATGGAGTGAGAGGAGGGAAGAAATAAAGTAGGTAGAAAGGAAGGGTATGATATTAGCAACTAAGAAATAAATGCTGCTAATATCATGTATTTATTTAATTTTAATTAAGGTTTATAAATACCCTGTTCTTCTTCCCAGCCTTGATGATGGTATTGATAAACTGATTGGGTTCCTAATCGATTAATAGCAATACTGTCTAATTCAGCAAAAAAGTTTTTACTAAATACAAAAGCTGAAAGAATTTTTTCACGTGAACTCCATGTATCATCTACCGTTAATTCTGGTAATCTTTTAATGCGTGTTGTGGCTGACACACCTTGCTTGGTTGCAATGGTCCACCCCCATTCTCCAAAGCTTGGAATATTATGGTGGTATTGCTCTACATGCTTAAACCCTGCATGTTTCACTGTTTTACCAATACTTAAAAAGGCTTTTTTAGCATGATAAGGAGAGGTGGATTGTACCACCATTGAACCATCACCTGATAACAAGGTTAATAACTTGCCATAAAAGCGCGCTGAATAAAGTTTGCTTAAATCAGGGTGCCCAGGGTCAGGTAAATCAATAATAATGGTATCAAAAGATTGGTTAGTTGCCAGTAGTTCATTTACTGTTAAAAAGGCATCACCAAGGTGTACATGTACACGTGGATCAGAAAAAGCATAATTATTCATTTTTAATAAGCGTTTATTGATCACATTACCATCAAATACCACAGGTTCACTGAAGAGCTTAACCACTGAAATATCAATATCTAATAAGGTGACATTTTTAGGTTGCCAGCGTAATACTTCGCGAATGGCTAAGCCATCCCCACCACCAATAATTAATATATTTTCATGTCGTGCAGAGGCTGCCATAGCAGGATAAACCAGCATACTATGATAAATTTGCTCATCATAGCTAGAAAATTGCAAACGCCCATTAATATAAAAAGAGAGAATGCTGGGTTGTTGGGGGTTCATAATGCGCTCAGTGAGCACTAGGTGTTGATGAGGCGTATTTTTACGGTAAATCACTTTATCTTGATAGAGTAAATCTTCAAGGTGCATTTCCCATTTTTGCCCATAAACGCCAACACATACCAGTATAAAAGCGGCTGCAAAATGTACTAATAATAATGCGGTGGCATAACGAATCCGTTTTCTAAAAAGGGCATAGAATAAAAAACCAATGACAAGGTTAGCACTGGCGGTGAGGACAGCAGCAAAAGAAGGTTGCAGTGCTAACATAAAGCCTACCCAAATAACGGCACCAATACCTGCTCCGATATAATCAACGCCATAAATCGCCCCCGCGTTATGCTGTAAATGTTGTTGATGGAGAATTTCACGCGCCCGTGCTACCAGCGGAATCTCCATACCCACTAACACGCCAATAATAAATCCCATGATATAAGGTGTAGTGTTAGCAAGCATTTTCATTAATTCAATAAGCCCCCCTGAAGGGACTAAATCAGGGGGTAAACCAAAATTTTTTGCAATGACAAAAGGAAAGGTATAACTAAATGAAATAATGGTAGCAATAATTAAGACTGAGAGACTGCCTAAAAGGGCAATAATGACTTCTAGCCATGCAAAGCCTGTAAAAGGGCAGCGGATATAACGGGCTAAAAAAGCCCCAATTCCCATTGCAACAATCATCACCCCAATCATGCCAAAAATAACAGTTTCAATGGCACCCAGTACACGCCCTGCATAATGTGACATTAAATATTCATAAATTAAACCACAGCCTGCAAGCACAGCCAAAATGAAGAATAAATGGAAATCGTACCAGTGTAATTGTCGCGTAGAATAAGAAGGCGTAGACATAGTTTTGTACTCAGCTTATCAAGATCACCTTATGAGAATGTCTTTGATTTCTGTTAATGAGTGAATAATAGCTGTAGGGGAAAAGTGACGCTGATCCCATTTTTGATAGTGACGATTAAGCCAGATAGTCTGCATTCCCACATCATGAGCCCCTTGAATATCCGCAATTTTATTATCCCCGATATGTATTACGTCGCTGGGGTGTACAGAAAAATGTTCACAAACAGCATGAAATAATTCAGGGGCAGGTTTTGCGGCATTAACATGACAAGCTTGTAAATTTAGCTGGAAAAAAGGTTGTAAAGCGGGGATGTTATTCACATCTGCATTGCCATTAGTGAGTGAGCATAATGTGTAATGAGGGTGTAAATAATGAAGACAAGGTAAGGTATCTGTATATAAGGTTACATTATGGCGAGCAGTTAAAAATACCTCAAAAGCAGGGTCGACCAGTTCATCAGAGTAGCCAACTTGTTGGGCAACATAAGCAAGCAGATGTTTACGTAGTAAGCCTAGGTCATTGAGAAATTTGGGATTTTCTTTTATAAATTGGTGGCGTAATTGCTCTAATGCTTTTTTGCCATAACGGTGTGTGATACGTGGGTAATGGGTTTGTAACCACGTATAAAGTGTATTTTCTGCATAAGGGATGACAGAATCAACTGACCAAAGTGTATCATCTAAATCAAAACAAACGACTTTAATAGTAGCTTTATCCATAAATAATACACTTGATTTTATTATGCCGTTAATTGAATATTACACAGTAGAGTGAAATAAATTATATCTGTACTTGTGAGCTATA
>Ga0193953_1000211_pt1 | contig 32874 bp, 22 predicted proteins | sample BB_4_MG_FD_140325 | JGI IMG/M metagenome (GOLD analysis project Ga0193953, IMG submission 140325) | Microbial mat bacterial communities from the Broadkill River, Lewes, Delaware, United States - BB_4_MG | ecosystem: Environmental > Aquatic > Freshwater > River > Microbial mats | place: USA...
ATCCAGGTTAATTCGACTGATCAAGCGGGTTTCTTTGTCATGTTCCATGGATTGAATGATTTTGATTCCTGAAGCATCAATCTGACGCTGCTCACAAAACATTTTCACATAAAAACCGGCGCAGGTACCCAGTGATGCCAGGAAGAAATCAAATGGAGAAGGTGCTGAATTGTCGCCACCACTCTTTTCAGGCTGGTCAGTAATCATATTATGCCCCTTGTATTCAGCATTTATTTTTTTGCCATCTTCTAAAGTGATAATTAGTTCATTCATGGTTTAATTATTTAAAAATACAACTATGTGAATGTGTCATATTTTGTGCCAATTATTAGTTGCTGACAAAGTGACACTACTGTTGAAACTTATTATCGTGAATCCTGTCTGTCATAAGATCTGCATCGGTATAGGCAGGTCTCTCCTTAGCTTTATTTCCAAGCGCTATTATCGAAGCTACTTCAAAACAGGAGGGGATATCCAAAAGTTGTTTAATTTTCTCAGCAGCTGAAGTTTGATCATCACTCATTCTTTTCCTGATCTGCACCCAACAACTACCTAAACCGATATCTTCAGCTGTCAGCTGTAAATATGTGGCCGCAATGGAAGTATCTTCAATCCATACATCGCTTTTTTCAGGATCCGCTATAATAACAACAGCCATTGTGGCGTGTTTAAGAAATGAAGCGCCATGTGGTTTTGAGGTAGATAAGGCGTCAAGGAGTTCAGGGTCCGTTATAAAAATGAAATGCCAGGGGCGATTGTTTTTTGATGTTGGAGCTAATAAGGCCGCTTTCTTTAAAAGTTCGACTTGCTCTTTGGTGAGTGGTTGATCTGTGAATTTGCGACAGCTTCTGCGTGCTGTAATGAGTGAATGAATACTTTCCATTTTTTATTATCTATTTTCGAATTGCTTCTTTGTATATGGCATCCAATAATCCATCTTCCGGTGCATCCAGACTGATTTGCCAGAACATGATACCTCCCAGTTTCATCTCCTTGGCATATTGGGTTTTTAGACGAACCGACATGGTATCGTCATAAGAGATGAACACGGAATCTTGTAAATTGTAAAGATAAGGAGCTTTTGCAATAGGATCCCAATAACGGGTGAATCCGTTTTTATTCTCATAGTTTTCTCTGATTTTAGCATAGGAAGCCCAACCTTGCCAAACGCCTTTAGTTGGCTGATAAAGGCCTTCGTTTTCAAAGGGAACTCCTAGCCAGCCACGGCCATAAAAAGCGGCACCAATCACAATTTGTCGGGCATCGACGCCTTGTTCTATACAGTAAGAAATGATTTTTTCAGATGAGCGTGGGGAGTAAGCGATATTCATGGAATCTAAAAAAGCTTTGGCCGGTGTTCCCTCCAGGTGGTTCATCTCAATGCGGCCCAGGTTGGTGTGGTGGCCTGAGAAAGGGCTATCCCCTCCAACCAGATCATAGGTCATTACATTCATGTAGTTAGCATATTTCATTACTTCGGTAATTTCCACATGGTGAAAGAAGCGCTCCCAGCCCGCAGCAGCAAATGTTAATTCAAGCTTTTTACCGGTAGCATCCATAGCTTGGCGCAGCTCTTTCATTAGAGCGGTAAAATTTTCTTTATCTGCTGGTTTGTGAGGATTATCAGCCCCTGGCAATCCGGGATACTCCCAATCAATATCCAGACCATCTAATTCATACAAATTGATGAAATCGATAACACTTGTAACAAAATATCGGCGTGTTTCAGGGGTATCGGCCATGTCTGAAAAACCACCTGATCCACCCCAACCGCCACAAGCAATCATAATTTTTAAATCGGGATATTCAGTCTTTTTATCAACTAAACGGCGTAACTGATCGGCTGATTGAGGATTCACAAATTTCATCTCATTATCGATGACCTCGGTAAAGGAAAAGATAATGTGGGTTAACTGATCAAAAGCCAAATGATTTAATGCATCATCTTCCGCAGAAGGGACATAATACGCCATGATGGCCATTTGCGCTGGTTCTTTTGAAGTAGGTTGGCAGGCACTCAGCATCATTAAAGTGCACATGAAAATTCCAATAGTAGTTTTCATACGAATAATATTTGATGGTTTTCATGTTTCAAGATACACAGAAGAGAGAAATGTTACCTACATAGGAGGATATTTTCTTATTTTACGAACAAGTACCGGAAATCTAGTCTAATGTAAAAGGTATTTAATTGGGTTATATTCCAAAGGCTGTATTCATGGTTTAATGAAATTTGCCCTGGCTGAAGATCATTAAAGAGTTGGCTTTTATTCTGAATCATCTATGTTTCAGGTTAAATACAAGGGAAAATATATTTTCAGAAATGAATTCAGATCCCGCTGTAAGTCTGGTTTTTGGTATTAGATTACCGGATTGAGATGGAAAACGAGATAATTTATCCAAAATAGGAGAGCATAATGCTATGTATCGAAAAGTGATGGTTTAAAAAAGTATTTCACAGGTGCAACTAACTTTTACAAGACAAATAAATCCTCAAATAAGTGCTCTTTTTACTAGACAAACATGCATAAATGCCCTATCTTTTTGGCTGATAATTAGTGATAACTATTAATAAAATGGATCGCGTATGAAGCCGGAAAAGAAAAAAGACAAGAAGATTAGGAAGACTATTAAAGCACTGGTTGAGACGGATTTGGAACCTCACAATGAACCTTATCCCAATACCGAACATGAACCTAAACAATATATTAAGGAGAAAGTAAAGGCATAATACGAATTAACCTGTTACGTTGAAATGGATAACCTCATTCTTAAGCGATAAGAATGAGGTTTTTTATGAAATAGTAACATCAAAAGTATCGTAAAATGATTGATAAAGCATTTTGCTTATTATACCAATTAAATATCAAAATGCGCTGGTATGCCGATACATAATCAAAGTGCGTTTAGAAGTGGAACACACTAAAGGCGCATTTTGATTCGTAATCGGTATAACATGGGCAGGTTTCATTTTACTTGCATATACTCAGCAATGTTAGTTGTGTATGTTAAATTAAATTTCATTTGATTAAAGAGAAAAAAAGTGATAAATTGATTGTGTAATTGATTAATTTAAAGGTTTTAATTTCATTGATGGTCGTCTGAACCATTGAATATACTATGATCTAATAGTTATTGTCCATCAAATATTGATCAATTAATCACATATAGTGTAGCGAGTTGTTTCGGTGGTTAATACCGATATAAAATCATTGAGCTCTTAGTTTTATAGCTCATTATGATTTGTAATCCGTATAACGCCATTGGGAAGGTAATAGCTTGTGTTAAAATATATTGTTTTTACAATTTTAAATTAAACATGTTATTATGAGTCCTAAGCTTAATGTAAACCTGGCTTCAACAGATGAATTGTTGGCGCTCCAGGGAGTAGGAAAAGCAAAAGCAAAAGTTATTACTGAATTTATTGAGAAAGGTGGAACGTTTAATTCCATCGATGAATTTCAGAATGTTGCCAAGCTGCAACCGGAATATTTGGATGCCCTGAAAGGTCAATTGGAGTTTGAGGGGGTGATCACTACCAAACCACGTCCCCCGTTGGTTTTTGATCCCATTTACCCCATTCCTCCTATTGAACCGATACGTTTGCAATATTATCATTTTAAAGTTCAGTTACAAGGACTTGAAAGAGATGATCAGGAAAATCCTTATGAAGGGTATAAATTAATAGTCGGCTACAATATTTATCGAAGGAGACAAAATAAGCGCTATTCAGTTGGTGCAGACGGATCTGTTAATGTGAAGATATTTGCAGTGTTTCGTACGATGATCAGTGATAATTTTCATTTGGTAGTCACTTCACCCACAAACAGAATTATATACGATTCAACCTTTGATATTGAACACGAAGATGAAGTGGGTATTAAGTTAACCGCTTATGAAAATCAAAACCTTGAAATTACCCTCAATAAAAAAGATGGAGTCAATTACGAGAATTATAAGCTGAGATTGAAAAGTAAAATCGATCGGGGTGAATCCGGAATTGAAACCTTAGTGAAAAGCTATGATATTGCCTCTGTTAAGACCTTGGATATAGATTTTGAAGAGTTTGGAAAAGTACTATCATTGAATGTGGAAGTCATCTCTGCACAGGGAGAGGTGTTTTATAGCTTGAAGAAGTCATGGGATGAGATAACTGAAAACAGCGGGTTGAAGGAGCTGAAAATTGATTTGCCGGCTCCTCAGCAGAAAACCTTTAATGTGCAGTTGGTGATTGATCCGGAAGAACTCAAAAATCCATACCTGGATCATGTTGCCATGATTTCTTATGATTTGAAAGATCCTCAAACATTTGAAGTTATTCGGCGCATGGAAGATAACTATTCCATTGATGCTTTGGGAAAAGCGAAAGTTTCTTTGCGCCATTACGGCACGGTGGCAAACCTATTGCTGCAAGTGAAAGCACCAGGTGGTGAAATCATTGGTAAGCGTGAGATGGAGTTGACCGATGTAGATGGCAATAATGAAATTGAAATTAAAGTGCCCCCACGTGAGCTGGCTGGTATTGATGGGATCGAGACCTTGCCGGAACGCCCTAAAAAAATGGTGGGACGAGTGCTGGATGCTGAAGGCAGTAAAAAGTTTGTGGATGTGCAAGTTATAATATATACCACTGCAAAATCGGATCCGCAAGAGGAGGATTATGTGCCAACAGTCATTACCCGAACAGAAGCAGATGGCTACTTTTTGGTAGATACACCTGTTGGTTATTATGCAAAAGCCTTTGCTAAGGTTGGGATTCCCAAAAAAGGAAATGCTGAAGGACAGACTTTTGATGTCCCAATTCGTTTGGATAGTGATACGGTAGTGATAGTGAAGGATGGCGAGGCAGCGCTTGAGAAGAAATTGTTTTTCCCGCCAAATTTGGCATTGGTGGTAGATTTGGACACAGATGAGGACGATGATTGTTCTGGTAATGATTGTCACCTCGATTTCCATAAACACAAGCAGGTAGTCGATGAATTCTCCTATTTTACAGTGGTGCGCACCACAGAGCCTAACATTCAGGGTTATACCCTGGAAGAAGATGGGGAGATGACCATTCAGGATATCATTGATATTGTTCCGATAGCTCCCGATAACGATGAAGAGGAAACCACCATACCAATCAGTTATCGTAAGAAGAGTATTGATCGCAGTGTATTGATGAAATACATCAATGATAAGAAGGGTTTGACCTTAACCACCTTAAAAAAGGCATTGTTTGAGAGTAATGCACGTAAACTTCGGCAAGTTATTAAACCACAGCGGCAAATAAAAGCGCATGGCCGCTATGTATTGAATCTGGATAATGCTATTGATTGGGATGAAGATCCTACCATTTACCAGGCCACAACTTTGTCGCATGGACATTTATTGCAGTTTAAGCAAGAGTGGGTAGCCGATGGTTATTCGATGGGGGATTTATTATACAGCTTACCGCTTGCACCAGGTCAAAAGAAACAAGTGGTGGTATTTGACTGGGAGCGAAGGGAGTCAGCAGCCAGAGTCGAATCATTGGACTATCAGGAAGGATTGTATAATTCTCTGAGCCGTGATCGGGATGTGAATGAAATTGTGACAGGTACACTGGATGAAAGCATGCGAGGGGGATCAAAAGCCCGAACAGGTTCCTTTGGTGGTGGATTAGGAATTGGGGGAATCATTGGCTCCTTTGGTGGTTTATTAGGTGTTGCAGGAGGCAGTAGTAAAGCCAGTTCATCGGCCTGGCAGAATTCTTCGCGTCGCACCGCCATGAATGATATGCATTCTTTGCGTGATCGTACGGTTCAATCAGCAAATGCTGTGCGTAGTCAGAGAGGAACTGTGGTTCAGACGGCTTCACAAGGTGAACGTTTCTCGGTGGAAACAGAAGTGGTAGCTAACTATAACCATTGCCATTCACTAACTATCCAATACTTCGAGGTATTACGTCACCTGAAAATCCAACACCGTTTATCATCGGTGCAGGAAAGTTTATTCATTCCTTTGATAATGACTACGTTCGATTATCAGAAAATACTTAGGTGGCGGGAGATCTTAGAACGCTATGTCTGGAACCGCCGCTTACGCAAAGGTTTTAATGCCATTGAGCGAATTGAGAATGATTACGAAGGCAGTGATTTACCATTGGGTACGTACGCGCAGGAAAACCTGGAATATCTGGAAGGAGGGATTAACATTCTATTTGATATTCCAAGTCCAACGGATTTGAGCGTACTTAACGAAAAGAATGAATTATCAGATGCGTTAAGCCCTCTAAAATCCTTTTTTCCTAATATTCAGCGCCATATCGATCGGATATTTGAAGCAGAAGCAGCTAAGCGCAATGAGATATTCTATAAATTTGTGGCCCCTGAAATTGGAGCTGCTATTGTTGAATACCTCACCTTCGAAGCTGTCGTCGAGAGTGGAGTAGATGGATCAGAGTCCACGGTCTTATTGCCATTGGATACCACCTTAGTAACCAATTTTAGAAATGGCCGCAGCCATTATGTATCCATTCGTCAGGATGCTGACATTGATCCGGTATCACGGGAAAGTATCAAGGCCATTCGTATTTCAAAAGCTGCCAATACAACCTTAAGTGATGGTAAAACCTTATTTGAAGTTCTGCCTAGTAATACCCGCGTGATGATTAAATCTGGTGTGATACGTTACCGTAGCAGTCACTATTCCGGATACCTGTTCCGAAAATCCAGTATTAAAGATGATTTAATTGGTTACGGTGGAGCAAACGATGATAGCGAATATGTAAGAATAGCTACCCCGCTCAATCGTCGGGAATTACGCAATCCACGCAATGAAGATCTGGAAGTCGCCAATACCTTACAGGATCATTTGAATGATAATATGGAGTATTTTCATAAGGCCATTTGGATGAACATGAGTCCGGAACGTCGATTTATGTTCCTGGATGGTATTCAGGTGAATGACTACTCAGAATATGAGAAATATCCATTGGGAGTTGTGCGGAGTGTGGCATCCGTTGTGGAAAATAAAGTGATTGGTATTGTGGGGAATAGTTTGGTGATGCCGGTAGCTCCGGGTTTCCGTCTGGATCCGAATACAAAGGGTAAAGAAATTGATCTGGTTGCGTTGTATCAGCCAATTACCCCACTGGAACCGATTGCTGTAAGTATCCCTACCAAAGGTGTATTTGCTGAGGCTGTTATGGGTAAATGTAACAGTTGTGAAGAGATAGAAGAAAATCGATTCTGGCGCTGGAGTCAAGAGCCAATCCCGGATTCACCTACTTCTATTTTACCTATCAGTACGGAAACACGGCGGGCTACTCCACAGGAAACAACGCCCACGCAATTCCCTAATCCGGTGGTTAATATTCAGAATGCACCAGCTGCTCCTGATCCGTCAGGGTTATCTCTGGCTTCCAATCTATTAAAAGAATCGACATTTAAAGATATCACCGGATTGGAACAAAACCAGAAAAATGCCATTGAAGGTCTGAAAGCTTCATTGAATACCGCTCAAGCATTTGGCACCAAAGCAGCTGATCTGGCGTCCTTAGGTGCCCAGATTGATGCCATTGATAAGGCCAAGAAAAATGGACTGATTGATAAGGAAACCGCGAAACAACAAACCGAGAAGGCTTTGAAAAACTATTCTGCCGGTAAAGTTGGCGATATTCAAAGTCAGATAGAGCAGGTGAAACGCATCAATGACGCGGTGAAGAAAAGTGAAATCTCACCGGATGTCGGGAAGAAACTGACGGATAAAGTGGTGGATGGACCAATTAATGCGTCTAAATCCATCATCGACAATGCAGCCATGGCGGAGAAGATTAAAGAAGGTAAGAAGCTGGAATATCAAAAAGACGGTGAAAGTCTAAAAGTAGAGACGGAAGATGGTCCTGTTGCCAAAACCAATTTGTTGAAATTCATGGTCAACTTCAGGCGACCCAAAACCTTTACCTGGAGTACGGGTGTAACAGTGGATTATAAAGGTCATTTTGGTTTTGATTGGTTACGTGATGAGTATATTAATCCGATGGAGAAGATCTTGTCAGACTTAACAAATGCTCCTAAAAATACCTTTGACACCATCAATACAGATGTTAGCAAATTAAAAGCTGAATATTTGAGTGGTGATCCGAGTCCGATTAAGCCGCATGGGAAAGATTATTATCCGGGATGGTTGGCCATTATGCCTTATACCACAACTGAAGAGTTTAAATATGGTTCTCAAATGCATAAGAATGGTGTTAAATTGAGCTTGGAAATTGATGAAATTGATGCCCTGGCCAATCATAAAAATGAATTGGAGTTTGTCATCAGTAGTCCGGCTAAACAAGTATTGAGTATTTCACCTAAGAAATTTACACTTGACGATGTGATGAAGAAAGGTACCAAGCGGGTGGTTGATTTGAATAAAGCAACCAACCTGAAACGGACTTTCTGGCATTTGGAAGATTTTGTGACGGTGAAGTGTGTGGGTGGCGTCTTAACCAGTCATGCAGAGATAAAAGTAGTAGCCAAAGGTTCTGATAAAGAAGAGGTAGTTGGTAAATTAATGGTTTATGCCAATAATCGCATTCCAAAGGCTGAAATTGTAATGGTCCGTTTCTCCTACACCGGAGCCAATGTGAAACTGGATAGCACGTATCATTCCATATTGAAAAATAATTCGTTTAATCAAGCTTTGTTACGGGCGGAGGTGTTGGCTGATGAGAAGTTTACTTTAAACGACCTGCCGGCTACCGATGCAGATGTCATCGCATTTAAAGCAGCGTACCCAAGTGGCACCAGTCACAATGCGGATGGATTCATGAATGATTTATTGAAATTGTATAAAAAGCATGGAAAACATTATCCGGGAGCAGGCGATAAACGGACGATCTTATTCCTGACAGATCAGGTGGCAACTGCGGGAGGAATTGCGGAAGGTACCTCTGTATTGGGCAAATTCGTTTGGGGCAATGCCGTTGTAATATTTAATTCGAATTTGTCCAGTGAAAGTACCTTTGTACATGAAATTGGCCACTCTCTATCGCTACCACATGTATTTGAGAGATCAAATATGCCGGGTGCCAATGCTAAGCATCGCTATTATCGGGGATATACAGATAACGTGATGGATTATACAACACGCTATGACGGAACCGTAGCAAAGAATACGTTACCTAATCCGCATGAGCGTCTGTACTTCTTTAAATGGCAGTGGGATTTAATGCGAGCAGATCAAAGTGTGAAAGATAACTACTAAAAAAACAAAGAGGGCTGATATTTCAGTCCTCTTTGCTTATATAGGATTCCAAAAAATCTAATTAAGTGTGATCCAAAATAATTTTCCATTCTCCATCAATCTGCTTCCAGATAAGTGAAAAATAACCTTCTGCATCACCCATTTCACGTGCCAGGTGGTATTTGCCAATTACCAGTACACAATCCGGAGCCAATTGATTGAAATGATTAAAAGTGTAGGTTAATGTACCACGTGTGGCGGCATCTGGATAACCTCTTTTATAATTTGCCAAGGTTTGATGATAACCTTTGGTAATGGATCGGAGGCCCATGAACTGAAGGGAGTCAGATTCCCAATAGACCTGCATATAGCCTTCCATATTACCCGCGTTCCAAGCCTCTTTAGAAGCTATCATAGCAGTTATAATGGTCTGTTTGGTAGATTCTGGTACCGGACTAATCACACTGGAAGAGGAAAGGGGTAGATTTTCACTTTTATGACAACAGGCTGCCATTGATAGTAGTATGAATGAAAAGAGAAGCAATTGTTTCATAATATCTGGGTTTTAGATTCAAATAACGGAATTCATCCAGACTCCTCAAATGAGTTTGGTCACGCGCTATGACTAATGTGTATCTTTCAGTTAAAAATAGTTCAGGAAACAAATGAAATTGTAGCTGATTTCTTTATTTGTGTGGGTACTGTGATGTAGAAGTTAACTTACAAAATGGGTCATTTCTTTATTAATTTCAGTAGTAGCCACGCTAGCTGATGGATTGGATTGATTCGTTGTTTTGCAGCTGTCCTTTGTGAACCTTGTGTTTTTTAGTATTTTCACCCGACTAATAACCGTACTCAACGAAAATAAATAACTGTGTCAGATATATATAAAACACTGGATAAACCTTCGGAAGGTATTTATAAAGAGAAAGGTAGTAAGTTTATTACCTATGCTTATCCGGTTTATACAGAGGAGGAAATAAGGGAACATGTACAGGAGCTAAAAAAGCAATACTATGATGCTCGTCATCATTGTTTTGCCTGGCAGCTTGGGGTGGATGGTAAACGTTTCCGTGCCAATGATGATGGCGAACCTTCAGGAACAGCTGGAAAACCCATACATGGGCAAATTAAGTCCTATGAATTGACCAATATTCTGGTAGTGGTAATTCGTTATTTTGGGGGTACAAAATTAGGCACCAGTGGTTTAATTCATGCCTACAAAGAAGCAACGATTGATGCCTTTAATAATGGTAGCATTGTGGAACGGACGGTGAACGATGTATATCGCACTGAATTTGATTATGGGGTGATGAATGATGTGATGCGAGTGATGAAAGAGGAAAATCCAAATATAATTAAACAGGATTTCAATTTGAGGTGTGCCATTGAGTGGAACACGCGTCAATCTCTTGTGCCATCGATTGTTGGACGATTGGAGAAGATTGAATCGGTCACAGTGGATTTTATTAGAACATGTTAATGGGGCAGTGCTTACATAGAAGGAAGTTATGAATCAGTTTGATATAGTAGTAGCGGGCGATTTTAATATTGATTTGTTATTCAATGGTTTTGCGCATCTACCGGAAGTTGGGGAAGAGGTGGTGGCATCTGATTTTCAAATGGTATTGGGGAGTTCAGCGGCGATAACAGCTACTCATTTAGCGGCATTGGGAGCCAAGGTTGCTTTTATAGGGGCTATGGGAGCAGATGAAATGGGTGAAAAACTACTGGCATTCTTAAAATCAGCAAATGTTTGCACTGATTTTGTGAAGATAAAGAAAGGAATGAAAACCGGTTGCACCGTTGTTATGAATCAAGCTGATGATCGAGCGAATTTAACCTATGCCGGAGCGATGGAGACTTTGTGTCAAGAGGATTTTCCTTATGCTACCATTGCCAAAACACCCTATTTTCATCTATCCAATCCATTTGTTTTACCAGAATTACGGAATTCACTTACATCATTATTCAAACACATAAAGGCATTAGGAGCGAAAACTTCCTTAGTGCCCCAATGGGATGTGACAGGGAAATGGGATTTGGATTTTGGCAACTTAATGCCCCATCTGGATTACTTTTTTCCGAACAGGGAAGAGCTAATGCGATTTGCAAAAAAGGATTCTATAGAATCAGCTCTGGCTGAAATCGCTTCAGTTTTGAAGCATCAATTGGTGATGACCAAAGGGAGAGAGGGAGCCTTGTTAAGGACACCCAAAAAACAAATGCATCATCCGGGTTATGTTAATAATAGTCCTGTTGATTGTGTGGGTGCCGGTGATGCGTTTACAGCAGGTTACCTCATGGCTATGTTGGAAGGGAAAAGCGATGAGGAGGCTCTGGAAATGGCTTGCGGAAGTGGTGCGTTATCTACTTTTTGCTATGGTGGCAGTCCTTTTTGTGAAAATCGAAATGATTTTAATGAGAAAGTGTTCAATTTGTTGAAATAAATATAATTAGTATTGGTGCGAATTGATATGTTTATGATCCATAGTAAGTCTATTCGTTATCTAAATAGGGCCTTTGTGGTGAATAAATGAAGGTTTCTAAAGCATGATAAAACTTTTTGGAATTCCCGCATAATTATCCTTAGTTTGAAGCAACCAAATAGTATTGAAAAACGCTTTGAAAAACGACATTAGAATTGGTATTTGTTGATCATATTGTTGAGATTGGATTGGCAATTTTTTCTTTCTGAAAGGGTGAAAAATGCTATCCGGATATACATTTTCTCTGATCGCTTGCTTAAGAAAACAGGAGAAGAACGCTTTATTAAGTTAAGAGTAGTGAAAAGAATTGTCCCATTTTAAAGACCAAAACAAAACATTATCCATAAATCAGATTATTAAAAAATGACATTCTCCCAAATTGTATTAACAGCATTTGGTATAGGTATTCTTTCCTTACTGGTGCTGATGACTGTGACTTCATTTTATGAAAAGAAACCCAAAGCAGCTTATAAAGCATTAATTTTATTACCCATTGGCTTGCTGCTGATAGGCCTCATTTTTCTGGATGCCTTTATTCCAGTCGTGGTATTGGATATAGTGAGTGCTTCGCTATTGATCGTTACTTGTTATTTATTATGGCCGGCTTTTTTAATGAAGCGTGATTCTGAAAGTATTCCCAAAGATAAGTTGGATGAGCGCACGGTTATGTTCTCGCGCAATGAATTAGAACCTGGATCAGAACAATTCGAAGCTTACTACAAAGCCCATCCGGACCATAAGGAATTGGATGACGAATTTCGCAAACAACCTGGTTTAGTGAGTCCAAAGTCTGCTTTTTTTAACCCCTTGCCATACACGGCCTCTGAAGCGCTTTTTCAAACAGTGGATTGTCTGCAACCCCTGGTGGAGGGCACATCAGCGAGTAAAATGACGACTGTATCAAGTGATAAAGCAGAGCGTTTTATCCGTACCTGGATGAAAAAGGCAGGCGCTGTATCCGTGGGTATTACTGGATTGAAAGATTATCATTGGTATTCGGTGGGCGGGCGCAATGAGCGTTACGGAAAGAAAATAGCTGGTGATCATCCCATTGGTATTGCTTTTACGGTTGAGATGGACGAAGAAATGGTACGGTCGGCGCCACGGGGTTCTATTATTATGGAATCGGCATCAAGATATCTGGAAGCAGGTGTTATTGCCGTTCAAATTGCCCAATTCATTCGCAGTATGGGATATAATGCACGGGCGCATATTGATGGGAATTACCAGGTGGTTTGCCCCTTAGTAGCCCGAGATGCCGGATTAGGGGAAATTGGCCGCATGGGCCTGTTGATGACGCCTGAATTAGGTCCACGGGTACGTATTGGTGTCATCACCACAGATATGCCCTTAAATACGGACAAAAGAGCTTTTGATGATAGCATGGAGGACTTCTGTGAGAAATGTATGAAATGTGCAGAGAATTGTCCTTCATCAGCTATTTCAGAGAATCCCCGCGAAGTGATTAACGGCGTAAAACGCTGGCAGATTAATTCAGAAGCTTGTTTTACCTATTGGTGTATGGCAGGAACTGATTGTGGGCGCTGTATGGGCGTTTGTCCGTATTCGCATCCGCGTAATTTCATGCATAATATGGTGCGTTGGGCTATCAAAAACTTTCCGAACTTCAGGTACTGGGCGGTGCGTATGGATGATCTCTTTTATGGTCGGAAACCCAAAATGTTAAAGGTACCGGAATGGATGAGGATTAACTATTAATGGTTAATTATTAAGGATTAATTTAGTCAGAAATTATCGCTGTATAGTTTATTTAACCCGGTTAAAACATATTATCCGGGTTTACTTTTACCATGAGCCTTTAACCTTTTATCTTTTTCCTTCCTCAAGATTACATCCCCGGTTGACTACTCTCCAAATGATGAAAAGCGAAGAAAGTTGTTTGTCCTTTTTTAATATGGAATTCAAAAGGTTGCGTGCTTTTTACTTTTCCCTGAGCTTGTAATTCTACTTGGTGAACCCCTTCCGGCATTGGGACACGGCAATAGGAAATAGAATAGGGAAGCGATTGCCAGTTACGGGTATCTGCTTTCTCGGTCATGGCATTTACAATGCTCACCAAGGCTCCCAGGTTTTCGTTTTCATTTCGGGCCGCCTCTTCCAGTGCTTTTTTTGTGGCCAAACGCAGCAATCCGGTGGCCATTTCACGCACCATGCGGTCTTTTAAGCACTGATAGGCCACAGCGTTAATGTTTTGGGCCATTTCCAGGGGATAGACAAGGCTATCGGTATGAATTTGTGCCGTGTTAAAAAGTGGCTTACGCTCTACGTATTTAGGAAAAGCCACCCGGAGAAAAGAGAGGTTTTTAAAAGCGGCTTGATCATTGCGGGAGCGGTTGCCAATGTATATGGGAAAGGCCAAATCGTATTCATCATTTTCCAAATACAACCAGCCATCATTATACCCTGTATTGGCGAAGTTGATAGACCATTCATCTTTAACCGGACCAAAACCATTCATCCAGAAAAATACCAATTGACCATTGTTAGGATCATCTGGCTTATAGCTCATGTTAAACTTACGCTCATAAAAATCCAATTCGGTCCCAAATCCCAGTTGATAGGCTGTTCTTATGAGATCTTTCTTGAGTTGCTCAGGTACTTGCATATCAAACAGCTCTTTATAATCAGTTTCGTATATTTCCAGAGCATTGCGATAGGCGATGAAAGCATCATTGGTGTTACCGGAAGCCTCATATACTAATCCCATGAGGGTGTGTGCAAAGGCATCGCGACTGTATTTATTCTTATTCTTTTTGTACTGATCGTTAATCTGCTGCAAGCGGATATTAACCCGTCGACATTCTACCAAAGCCCCTTCGTAATTCTTCATGTTGATAAAGTTCAGTGCTTTGTAGTAATGAATCATCACGGATTCAAAATCTTCTGGGCGGTAGGGTTTCACCATCGGGTTGGAAATCAAAGCCAATGCTTCATTGCCAATAGATTTAGAAAAATCCTCCACATAGTAATCAGCTTTATTAAAATAGTTATTACTCTCTTCGTATTTCCCGTTCATGAAAGTTACCACGCCACGATTGCAATAGTAAAGCATCCGATTAATACCTGATTCCCCCTTTTTATCTTTATCCATCAGTTTCTCAGCAGCATCGTACTGACCGTTGGATATCATGGATTGTAACTCGTAACTCTTTTCGTAATAGGTAGCGCACCCGGCAATAAACAGGAGGCAAACCAAAAGAATGGGAAGAAATTTTTTATTCATGGATGATCGGGATAAGTGGAGAGAGGACTATAAAAAGACGATTCCCTGTTACCCAGGGAATCGTCGATTCAATGCTTATTTAGTCACGTATTTTTTAATTTCTTTATCACCAATCCACACCACTTCGTTGGTTTCCAGATTGGACAATTCAAGGTTTACTTTATAAAAGTTCACCCGTTCTTTTTTGTAGGTGTCCACAATGGAGTTAATATCACCATTCATCATAAAATCAGCTCCCAGCTCTTTACCCCAGCTTTTGGCTGTTTCCATGCTCGAAAATTCTTGTTGGGCAGCACGCTCACGACGTAATTCCTCACGTTTGTCATTCGCTTGCACCAGGCGTACACGTCCGCTGTTAATAAACGCTCTTTCCACGTCTTTCACAAATGTAGCAGCTTCAATGTGTTCATGTGATTTATTATATACCAAGCCTACAATAACTGTTGGTTTTTGTCCTTCATTCTCTTTTTGATAATTAGTGATCCAGGCACCACCTAACACTTGATTGACCATTTCTTCGGCTACCATTCTGGAGTCGGTGTCATTCCATCGGCCGCTCAGGTCAATGGCTTCCTTGGTATCGACGCGTTCCACTTTGTGAGTCATACATCCGGTAAATGCTGCTAACGAGAGCAGAAGTGATAGGGTTAAAATTGTTGTTCGTTTCATAGTCGAATTATTTTTATCGATTCTAACAATATTTTCAAAAACCAGGCCAAAACTACCTGTAGAACTCTTCCATCTGTTGTTTAAGCTTAATAAATGTCTCACGCGATACAGGAATTAATGGCAAACGCAGCTCATTTTCAACCAGTCCACGCACATTTAATAAGGCTTTTATTCCCGCGGGATTTCCTTCGATAAACAGATCCTTGATAATATCTGTAAAGCGAAAATGCATGGCTTTTGACTTATTCAGGTCATCGTTTAAGGCATCCCGTACCATTTGGCTGAACTCAAGCGGAAAAGCATTGGCAATAACCGAAATTACGCCATCGCCACCCAGTGTTACCAAAGGGAAGGTTGTGGCATCATCTCCTGATAAGACCAGAAAATCCCTGGGGCGGTTTTTAATCAAATCCATGATTTGAATGAAGTTACCAGATGCTTCTTTCACCGCGATGATGTTGTCAAACTCACGCGCCAATTGCAGTGTAGTAGTCGATTCCAGATTGGCCCCGGTTCGGCTCGGCACATTGTATAATACGATAGGTACCGGAGATGCCAGAGAGATTTCTTTATAGTGAAGATAAAGCCCTTCCTGATTGGGTTTATTGTAATAAGGTGTCACCGATAAGATGGCATCAATCCCCTCAAAATTGGTTTTGTTAATGGTATCCACCACTTTGGCGGTATTGTTACCGCCCATCCCCAAGATCAAAGGTACCCGTCCGTTATTAACACGAATAACCGTATTCACCACTAAATGCTGTTCTTTTTCAGTGAGTGTAGCCGTTTCAGCAGTTGTTCCTAAAATAACCAGAAAATCCACCCGATTGTCAATTACAAAATTAACCATGTTTTCGAGGGCTCTGAAATCAACTTCTTTTTCCGGGGTGAACGGGGTCACCAATGCCACACCTGTTCCTCTTAATTGCTCTGGGGTTATCATGTGTTGTTAAGTTGTATAAGGGTTTAAATTAATTGTTAATGTTTAATGCTTGATTATTAATTGAAACCTCAAGCAGGATGTGGTTGCAATCTTAATTTGAACATCAGCTTCGTAAAAGTATCCCTAAACCTGCATTTTTCGGGCAGTAATTAAGGAATATGAAAGATAATCAATTAGTCAGCATCTTGCACTTTTTACTTTTGCGTTTTCACTTTTATCTTTATACTTATTACCTAAGCACTTTGGGCATTGCCAGTATTTAGTATCGACAAATAATGCATGATTTGGTTTTTTAAATCTTTCAGATCCCCATCGGTTTTGAGTTCAATCATGATGTCAAGCATGTCATTATTCACATTGGCTTTTCCGGCTTTAAATGCAGCGTGTGATAAACTACCAATGTAATCAATGGGAAATGGATTGTCTTTTGTCAGCACAAACAGAAGGTTAAACGGTGTATTAATGAATGTATCAACGCTCTCTGATTTGGGTTTATAAAAGAAACTAAAATCCTTTTTACAGGCGAAGCTATATACATTATCGCCAATGAAATCATCGTCTCTTTTGTTTTGATGGATATATCCCAGCGATTGCGATCTGATTTGATGTACTTTCAATTCTTTTATCAAAGCTTTCACAATGGCTATGTTTTCGCTTTCTGAAGCATCATATAAGATGCCGGCTGTAGCAGCACTTTGCAGATTGTACACGGTGGGCTGATGCTTGAATTTTTTAAGTTGCTGCCTTAGTAAAAAGCGGCCTCCTTTTTCGCGTATGGTATCTATAAAACTACTCATTCTTCCAATCTATCAATTGTATAAATTCGTCTTCAGATAATATTTGAACCCCTAGTTTCTCGGCTTTAGTCATTTTAGCAGGACCTGTTTTTTCACCGGCTACCAGGTAATTGGTTTTGGCTGAAATACCACTCAGGTTTTTACCGCCGTTCTTTTCAATGAGTGCTTTTAACTCATCGCGTGAGAATTGGCTGAATGTGCCACTTACCACAAAGGATTGTCCCACCAGCTTATCCGATAGCGGTTCACTGTCATCTTTGACTATTTCCATTTGCAGTCCGGCTTGTTTTAATTTCGCAACCAATTCCAGGTTCCCTTGATTCTCAAAAAACGCCAGGACACTTTGTGCAATGCGCTCACCAATCTCGTCCACTTCAACTAGTTGCTCCTGGGTGGCTTTGGCTAATTCATCAATGGAACCAAATGCCACGGCTAACTTTTTAGCCACGGTAGCCCCCACAAACCGGATGCCGATGGCAAATAAGACCCGTTCAAAAGGGACTGCCTTTGAGGCTTCAAGTCCTGCAATGATATTATTGGCTGATTTATCACCAATTCGTTCCAGTGAGGTCAGTTGCATGGGATGGAGGCTGTATAAATCAGCGATGCTATTGACAAAATTGGATTTGTAAAGCAAATCAATGGTTTCACTGCCTAAGCCATCAATGTTCATGGCCCGCCGGGCGATGAAATGCTCAATACGACCTTTCACTTGTGGCGCACAGGTATCGGTATTGGGACAGTAATGAGCCGCTTCACCTTCTATTTTAACTAAAGGGGTAGCACATTCCGGACAGACGTCTGTGAAATTAACTGCTTCAGCATTAGTTGATCGCACCGATTCATCTACACCAACGATTTTAGGAATGATTTCTCCACCTTTTTCCACATACACCATGTCATTCAGGTGCAGATCCAGGGAGCGAATAATATCCGAATTGTGTAAGGAGGCTCTTTTCACAGTCGTTCCGGCCAGAAAAACAGGCTCCAGGTTAGCCACAGGTGTGACTGCCCCGGTGCGTCCCACCTGAAAATCAACTGACGTCAGACGTGTGTAGCCTTGTTCTGCTTTAAACTTATAGGAGATGGCCCACCGGGGCGATTTGGCTGTAAAACCTAATCGGCGTTGTTGGTTCAGGTCATTCACTTTAAGAACAATACCGTCAATGTCGTAAGGTAATTCCTTTCGGGCGGTGTCCCAATGATGAATAAAGGCAAACACGTCCTCCAACGATTTACACAGTTTCATGTGAGGGGGGATTTTAAAACCCCATGTGCGGGCTTGCTCCAGGTTGTTGTAATGAAACGAATCCCGTAAGTTTTCGCCCAGCAGATAATAGAGAAAACAATCCAGGGGACGTTTGGCTACCTGCGCACTGTTTTGCATTTTCAGTGACCCGGAAGCCGCATTACGTGGATTGGCAAACGGTGTTTCACCCGCTTCGGCACGTGCCTGGTTCAATTTCTCAAATCCATCGTGAGGTAAAAATATTTCACCCCGTATTTCGAAAGAGGCGGGGTAATCCCCTTCCAGTTGAAGGGGGATGCTGCGAATGGTTTTCACATTGGCTGTAACGTCGTCGCCCTGAACACCATCACCACGGGTAACGGCGCGTATTAACTGACCATTTTCATAGCTTAATCCAATAGCTGTTCCATCATATTTGAGTTCACACACCAATTCAAAAGGTTCATTTAAACCTTTGGTCACCCGGTTGTAAAAATCAGTAACATCTTCTTCCGAATAGGTATTTCCCAGCGACAGCATGGGATAGGTATGTGTAACTTGTTCAAATTCCTTATTAATATCACTTCCCACGCGCTGTGTAGGGCTATTGGGATCGGCCATCTCGGGATGTTGCTTTTCCAGATCAATGAGCCGTTGCATCTTTTGATCAAACTCAAAATCGGAGATAACCGGTTGGTTAAGCACGTAATACCGGTGATTATGTTCGTGTAGTTCTTTGCGTAATTGAATGATTTCCTGCTCCATGTCTCGCTGCTTCGTATTAGTTCTATCGCAAGGTTAACAAAACAAAAATACAATTTTTGGGGAAATATCCGGTGTTATTTGCAATCATTAAGAAGTACGTATTTCCAATCGGTAGCTACACTCCAAAAGCTTATGGGATGGCTTCACGGCTTGTGACAATACCCTTACTTCTTTGGGCGGTGTCTCTACCTCTTACAACAGTATCTCTATGGCTTAGGAAGATGTCTCTATAGCTTGCAACAGAACCTTTACATTTAGGAACGGTACCTCTATGTCTTAGTAATGTATCTTCGCAGCCTGCAACAGTATCTCTGCATCGTTGGGCGATAGCTCTGTAGCTTGTAACGGTATCTCTATATCTTTGGGAGATATATCTACATTTAACAACAATAGCTCCATAGCTTGCAACAGCATCTCTAAAGCTTAGGGAGAAATCTCCGCGGCTTAGGTAACACTTTTATATGTTACGAAACAATCATAAAAAAAAAGCGGGTAAGTAGATGAATTATTCCCGGACAATAGTAATAATCACTAAAAAGCCGATAAACCCAAAGGTTTATCGGCTCAACGGAACTTTATTGATAGCTGACTAATAACGCCTTACTAGTCAGGATTGGGGGTAAACGTATTTACTGAAAAAGTGATTTTCTAAACCAGGATTCATTGAAGGTGACCCCTATTTTTATGCCATTGTATGTTTCACGTATCAAACCATTGTTCAATGAACCAGCTTGTTTGTATTCATACGCGACGTTAATCAGTGTTTTTTGTCTGACAGGCACAGTGACCCCCATTGTAAATCCTTTTTCATCCAAATCAACGCCATTTAGTGTCAGGTAATTGTCTGAATAAAAGGCGCCAACCCGGTATTGCATCCGGCGGAAGATGGATTTATACCCCATACGTTGCGGAGCGTATTGAAATCCCAGGTGATAACTATTGGTATTTCGGTATTCGGCTGATGTCATGGGCTCCTCAAAGGAAGACCACTCGCTGTAGTGGTAATCAAAAGCTGCGGTCCAACCGGTATGTGTCTGGTAGGATAATCCGGTTGAATATTTCATTGGAATCAGCATGTCATCCGCATTTTTTAATTCAGATAAATATTCCTGGCCACCATCGGTTGAGATGGAGTGCTCATAGGTTGTATTCAAATTTGTTTCCGTGTTAATGACAGCTCCCAGAGATAGAGTGTTTTTTTGAATGGGGAGATGGTATTGAAAGCCATACTCCAGATAGAGGTTATTCACATGGTGTGATTTACGGTTGTGAATGGTTTCCCCGGTGATTTCAGGATAACTGGACGTTTCAATATTTTCAATTGATCCCCAGACAAAAGACAGATTCACTCCCAGTGAGAAGCCTTTAAACAACTGAATCCCATTTCCCCAATAAACCTGGGTTAATCCACCTTCACCGGTATATTCCACCGGATAGGTATTTTCAGTCCCAATGATATACTTCTCGCTTTGGATGGTATAGCCAATGGAAGAATAGGGGGCAAATCCAATGTTCATGCCCCAATTATTATTGACTTTGAAGCCAAAGGAAAGCCCGTCTATGTTAGACGCAAAATTGGTTTGCGACTGACTGCCTGTTTCATACTTTCCAAAAGTCCCGGATGCCTGCACATTGAATAGAAAGCTTAAACTATCCATTGCACTGTACGATGCGGGGTTCAGGGTATTTAAATACCCTTGTGATTTCATGGCTACACCCGTATGTCCCATCCCGGCATTGATGACATCTCCTTTCATATTTAGCATCCCAATGCCATACATGGAATATGGAGATGCCGTGCTACTTTGAGCCATCGATTGGAAAGGGACAAAAAAGAGCGACCATACGGTCAGGTACATTAAAAGTTTATTCTGTATCATAATAATAGTAATATATATGCAATTCCGATTGGCTTTGAACATTGGTATACCCACCAAAGGTGACATGGTCCAATGATTTGTTGTTCTGATCATCTGGTAAAACAATCATTAAACCGGTTTGAGAATCGATGATTGGTTCGGTAATGCGGTAATTCAGGTAATTGGTGACATTGAATTTATAATAGGTGTTTTCATTGTACATTTGGTCCACAAAGCGGGTGGCTGCTACCAAATTCCCATCCGCATCGGTGAAATATTGCTCGATGTTATTGACCTTGTTCACCTCAGCCAAGTATAAGGTAGGCGGTAATTCGTAATGTTTAAAAGTCCCGATTAGCGGACGGATGATCAATTCAGCTTTAACAATGCGTCCTTCAGATTTTATTTCCAGCAGGTTATTCAAGTATGGAAAGTCAACACGTACCATATACCCACTACCACTTTGCAACAAACTGGAGGCATTAGTGGCGGATTCATTCAGTTTATCTTTGCCGTTTTCAAGGGAACTGTAGACGGTATTTGAGTTATGGGTAATGAGTTGTGTAAACTGTTTTGTGCTGGATTCCAATGGAAAATTACGCTCCATTTCTTCCTTCTCGTGGCTTACCTGGTGTGAATAAAGGCGAATAGCAGCGAGTTCATCTGTGGCAGAGAAACCTAAAACCGAACGCGTCAGATTGGTATCACAGGTCAGGACAAAGCCTTTGTATGCTTCCCGGAACAAGGTTGTTTTATCAGCGTGATCTTTTTTGGTGACCATGAAATCAATGATTGATTGACCCAGGGCATCATCCAGTTTCACTTCCAGTTTCTTCTTTCGCTTGGGAAAAGGTTTAAATGATCGTTTCCCTAAGACTTCATTTTTATCGTATCCAAAATGGCTGACATTATACAATTTACCATTATCGTGTTTTTCAATCTCCTCACTTAATTGATGTACCTGGAGGTGGAAGGTTGAAGTGGTATCACCGATGGAATAACCGCTGGGATGAACCACAAATGTGATGGAATCAAACACATCCTTTTGGGTATCCCAGGTAAAACTTTCAGAAGGTGCGATAGAGAAATAGCTGACAGCTTCCTGCCCACCCAATGAAGGGTGTTGATAATATCCCACCAATCCCGTTTCGGAGCCGGAGGTTACCACAGAATCAGCTCGAATGGTCGATAAGGAGATGGATACCGAATCGATTAACGCTGTATAAGTAGGGGTACTAATAAAGTTATCTCCCATGTCAAGTGCACCGTCGGAGCAGCCCGGCATCAGAAGTGCACTAAAAAAAAGGCCGATCAACAGGCTTCTAACTTTGATATAACGCAGAAAAGGTCGTGTCATATGAATTCGTATGGCTTTACTATTTAACATGTATCATCCATGGATGGAAAAAATCTACTTGAAACCTGACAGGGTATCGTATTTTTTCCATTTACCGAGCTGCAAATAAAGCCGGAGAAGCTGAGACCCCTAAATCTATTCTATCAATCCATTTGGCGCTTCAATGAAAGGGGAATTTGGTTCAATCAAATGGTAAGGTGGGTGCAGCTCATATCTATTTTTCCATTGATTGAAGCATAAAAGACGTTGGTGTGGGAAGAATGGATTTTCATTGATTTAATTTATTGCACGATGAACGGCCCATTAGTTTTGGGAAAATTTTAAACTGATTATTATGACGAAAATAAACTGGTATCTGCTTTTCATCTTATTTACAATGGGCCTGGTATCGTGTAGTAGTGACGACGATGAAGAATTATTTGGTAACTGGATTGAGTTAGGGGCGTTTGAAGGCTATCCGCGCAGTGATGCAATCGCCTTTACAATTGGGGATTTTGCTTATGTAGGAACGGGCTATGACGGAGAGGAAGATGAACGACTCAATGACTTTTGGAAATATGATCCGCAAAAAGATTATTGGACACAAGTGCAAAGTCTGCCCGGTGTAGCCCGTAATGGTGCAGTGGCCTTTGGAGCGGCCGGCAAAGGATATGTAACCACGGGTTATGATGGTGAAAACAAACTCAAGGATTTATGGGAATACGATCCGGTTGCTAATGCGTGGAATCAAAAATCTGATTTTCCGGGCTCAGGCCGTTATGGTTCCATTGCTTTTAGTATCAATGACCGGGGATATGTAGGTTCAGGATATGATGGTAACCTGCTTAAGGACTTTTGGGAATACGTACCTGCCACCGACACCTGGGAGCAACGCGTGAGTATTGGCGGTAAAAAACGAAGAGATGCCGTGGCTTTTGTCATTGGCGATAAGGGATATGTGGTGACAGGAACGGACAATGGCAATTACCTGGGCGATTTTTGGGAATACGACCCGGTGGCCGATACCTGGACTGAGAAACGCGAAATAAGCAAGGATGCCAATGAGGATGAAAGTTACGATGATGACTACGAAATTGTAGGAATTAATGGTGTTGGTTTCAGTATTAATGGTTTGGGGTATGTAACCACAGGCGGTCCGGGCTCTCCTGGTGTGCGCACATGGGAATATAACCCGGTGAATGATACCTGGGATGAACGCACTGAATTTGAAGGATCACCACGTTATGAAGCGGTTGCTTTTGTGGTAGATAATAAACCATTTGTGACAACCGGGCGCAGTTCGGGTTACTATTTCGACGATGTATGGACCTTTGATCCTAATGCTGAAGAGGATGAAAATGACTAATTTAAAGCTGAAAAGAAGTCAAAGAAGACGGCTCAGTGCCATACTGGCCACGGTTGGTTTGATCAGTATGTTGTGCTTGGCCATGGTATCAAGCAATAAGGGTTTTAACTACCAGGTGATTTCAGTTAATCATGGCTATGGATATGAAGTGACGCAAAATGGGAAAGTATTTATCCATCAGGATTGCATCCCGTCAGTCAATGGAAAACAACCATTTAGCACAAAAAAAGAAGCTGAAGAGGTCGCTAAACTGGTGGTTCAAAAACTAAGAAAAGGCCAGTCTCCAACTGTATCCACTGAGGAGGTAGGTTTTGTTGTGATGAATTAAAGAAATTGATATTGAGATTATAAGCGAAAAAGAGGGGCATTTGTTCCCTCTTTTTTTTGTGGTATACGGTATGCTTTATCAGCAAAGCTTGAAAGAGCGGCTGTAAGGATATGGCTATAAACAAGTGCGTTTGTGCAAATCTAAATTTTTAAACAAATTTTCAGTATATTTGTTTATCATAAATTCACATCAACTAAACTCAAATACCAATTGAAATGAAGAAGAATTTATTAATGGCACTTGGTTGTATTGCTGGAGTAGCAACACTCACCAGTTGTGATCCTCCTAAAAAAGAGATAGCAGCACCTGTTGCTAAAATTGAACCTACCGAATTAACCAAACATGGGCATACACGGGTGGATAACTATTTCTGGATGAAAAACAGAGATACTGAAGAGGTGCTGAACTATTTGAATGCTGAAAACGATTACACCCAATCAAGCATGCAGGAGACCGAACAGTTTCAGGCTGATCTGTATGATGAGATGTTGGGACGTATCAAACAAACGGATAATTCAGTGCCCTATCTTGAAAACGGATACTATTATTATTCCAGATATGAAGAAGGAAAGGAATATCCAATCCATTGCCGCAAAAGAGGCAGTTTGGAAGCCGATGAAGAAATTTTGCTGAATGTCAACGACATGGCCAAAGGCTATGCTTATTATCAGGTAGGTGATTATTCCGTAAGCTCTAATAATCAGCTGTTGGCTTACACGGTTGATACGGTATCTCGCCGAAAATACACCGTTTATTTTAAAGACCTTAAATCAGGAAAGGTATTCACCGATCAAATTGGTAATACCTCTGGTGGTATATCCTGGGCTAATGATAACAAAACCGTTTTTTATTCTACCAAGGATGAAACTTTGAGATCCAATAAAATACATCGTTTCTCAATTGGTGATAAAGCATCTGTGGAAGTTTTTGAAGAAACAGATCCTACTTTCAGTTGTTGGGTATATAAAACCAAATCAAGTAAGTACATGGTGATTGGTAGTTCTGCAACTATGGCCACTGAATATCAGATCTTGGAAGCGGATAATCCATCCGGTCAATTCCGAGTTTTTGAACCACGCCATGACGATATGTTATACGATATTGATCATTACGGAGATAAATTCATTGTGAATACCAACCATGGAGCGAAAAACTTCCGCTTAATGGAGACACCCGAGAATAAAACCGGTATTGATAACTGGAAAGAGCTGATTGCGCACAGTGAGGATGTGTTATTGGAAGGGTTTGAGTTATTTGATGATTTCATGGTGGTTCAGGAGCGCAAATTGGGTTTGACACAGCTTCGTGTTATCAATCAGTCGACGAAAGAAGAACATTACCTGGATTTTGGCGAAGCGACTTACATGGCATACATCAGTACTAATCGAGAGTTTAATTCGGAAGTTTTGCGTTTTGGCTATGGTTCTATGACTACACCTAACTCCACTTTTGATTATAACATGAATACCCGCACTAAAACGCTGATGAAACAGCAGGAGGTGTTGGGTGAATTCAAGTCAGAGGATTACCAGACGGAACGCTTGTGGGCAGAAGCTGAAGACGGGACTAAAATTCCGATCTCTATTGTGTATAAAAAAGAACTGTTTAAAAAGGATGGGTCGAACCCAATGATGGTTTATGCTTATGGCTCATATGGTAGTTCAATGGATCCTTATTTTAGCAGTGTGCGCTTGAGTTTGCTGAATCGTGGTTTTGTGTATGCCTTGGCACATATTCGCGGTGGTCAGGAATTAGGGCGTTACTGGTATGAAGATGGGAAGAAATTGAAAAAGAAAAACACATTTACTGATTTCATCGCCTGTACTGAGTACTTGCAGGAAAATGGCTATTCGTCATCAGATAAGACCTTTGCTTCAGGCGGCAGTGCGGGTGGTTTGTTAATGGGGGCAGTGGCCAACATGAAACCGGAAATATACAATGGCATGATTGCCGCAGTGCCATTTGTCGATGTTATTACAACCATGTTGGATGAATCCATTCCATTGACCACAGGTGAATACGATGAGTGGGGCAATCCCAATGATAAGGAGTATTACGATTATATCCTGAGCTACTCACCCTATGACAATGTGGAGGAGAAGGCTTATCCAAATCTATTGGTGACCACTGGTTATCACGATTCTCAAGTGCAATATTGGGAACCGGCTAAATGGGTGGCTAAATTAAGGGCGATGAAAACAGATAATAACCTGTTATTACTGCACACGAATATGGATTTTGGCCATGGTGGCGCTTCCGGTCGTTTTGAGCGACTAAAAGAATATGCGCTTGAATATGCGTTTGTATTTAAACTGGCAGGAATAAAAGAATAAGGAATATTGAAAAGTTAAATGAGAGGGTGTTGCATTATTTGTAACACCCTTTTTTTACATGGATTAAATGTGTAGACATCCCGGATTGTCATGACAATTAGGGATGGATGTCAGATTACTGATAATTGCATATCTTTGTTATGAACCAGATGAATATAACCTAATAATTAAATGATGAGAAGACTGATACTAATTATCCTGAACTTATGTTTGAGTGTTTCATTTTATACACGTGCCCAAGATGTTCCATCAAACATGTCTCTCATTCCATCGAGTACCTTTCAAATGGGGAAGGATTCTGATAAAGGGGCTTCTTTTAGTCCGGCACATAAGGTGAAGATTGATTCTTTCTATATGGATATATATGAAGTCACCAACGCTCAATACAAAACGTTCTGTGATTCTACGAATCGTAAACTTCCTGAATTTTGGAATGTGCCTTTATTTCACTGCGGCGATGATTATCCCAATCACCCGGTTATTGGGGTGAGTTGGAGTGATGCCAATGCATATGCTCAATGGGCTGGTAAACGATTACCAACCGAAGCGGAGTGGGAATGTGCGGCGCGTGGTGGCTTGAAGGACAATAATTATCCCTATGGCAATACTTATCAAAAGAGGGCTGTAGCTAAAAAAGATACCGCCTGGGAGAATAATACGGAGCAAGTGGGCAAATACGAAGCCAATGCTTATGGTGTATTTGATATGAGTGGGAATGTTTGGGAATGGGTGGCTGATAAATATGGATTTGACTATTATTCTCAGCATAAAAAGGATAATCCTACGGGACCCGAAAAAGGGTTTAACCGGGTCATTCGTGGTGGGAGCTGGCATTCCGGCCCCATGTGCCGTAAAGTATACTATCGAAAAGGATTACCGGGTAATTGGGTCGATTTTGCAGTAGGGTTTCGATGTGCAAAAGATCTTTAAAGGTGTAATGCGCTGGTTAATTAGTTCAGTTTCTTCAATTCTCTAATGTTAATCCATGTTGAAAATAGTTATTTGTGTTCAGGTTTTCATGTTTTGTTTTAACCTATCGGCAATTGCTCAGTTAAACAAAGGAAAATCAGTGCAAAAGCGTTTCTATAGCGAGGTTCCATTTGAATTTGTTAAAGACAAAATAATCATTGAAGCTCGTGTGAATGGACAAAAGGGCCGCTTTATCTTTGACACCGGAGCGCCTTGTATTGTTTTTAAGGATTCATCTAAAATACCATTTCCAAGGCTACAGGATCTTCATGTACGGGATGCCAATAACAACCGGCAATTGACTGAAGTTGTAAACCTGGAACAGGTACAAATAGGGAATGTGGAGTTTGCCAACATTCCGGCCATTTATTCGGAACCGTTTCCCATGCCTTTTTCATGTTTTAATGTGGATGGGTACATTGGCAGTAATGTGATGCGCTTTGGTGCTTTTAAAGTGGATTGGAAACGTCAGGTGCTGATCCTTGCAGATTCCTATAAGGCGTTTAACTTGACAAAGAAAGCGGGTGCTAAGCTATTGGTCAATAAAGTGCAGAGTTCACCTTACATTAGTATAAGGTTGAATGAGAAATTAACCGAGACACTTCTAATTGATACAGGTAGTGATGATTTCTACGCGTTATCTAACGATCATTTGAATTATTTTCAATCAAAAGGATATTTAAAAGATCAGGTCTGTTACAAATCCACAGGTAGCAGTTCGCATGGAATGGGGGGAATTGATCAATCCAGTCAAGGCAGTAAAATTGTTTCAATAGCTAACTTCAGGATCCATGATGTGACGTATAAAAATATAGTGATTCGTACGACAAGTGCCTCTTCTCGTATTGGAATGGAATTATTAGGCAAAGGGGATTTTGTACTTGATTATCGGCACAAACGTTTCTTTTTTAAATCGAGTGATTCCCATCGTACCTTTCAGGAAAAAAGTTTTGGAGTGGACTTGGTCGTAAAAAATGATACGTTCCGTGTAGGAGGGGTGTGGCAAGGAACTGCAGCTGATTCCATAGGAATAAAAGTCGGCGACATTGTTGTGGACATTGATACATTTGGTCTGACCAGCAAAGATCCATGTGAAGTTTTTTTTGACTTGAGTGATTATACCAGGGACAAAACATCCATTACCTTATATTACCGGAAAAAGAAGGACGAAGAGGTACAACAGATCCGCCTAAATCGCGTCACTTTTGATTAATTGTAACATTCCATTGGTTCTTCAAAGAGCCAATAATTAGGCTTTAAAGAGTTATTTATAGGGGGATTATCGTTCGTAAATCTTATTTCAAATATTGATTTCTTCTCACACAATACTACAAACCTCTTTATTTTTTAATTTTATTCACTTAACTTGTTGAAAGGGAAAAATGTAGGGTGTTTTTTACTTTCACTTTAGAGCGTTAATCAACGGTATTACCTCATTGGAGATTAAACGTCTTGTTATGATTAAATCGAAAAGCTTATGAAAAACTCAACGCTTCGCTTCATTCTGATGCTGTTTGTCTTATTTACAGCTTTTAATACGTTTCAGCTACCGGGTCAAACCCGGGTATTTGTAAAGACCTTGGCCGATGGCGGGGGTGCTTTTTCAGGGTACGGAGATCATGCTACATGGGGTACGGCTACATATGATCTGCAGTCAGCCATTGATGCTTTATCCGTTCTGATGGACGGCGGTGAAGTTTGGGTGCAATCGGGTATTTATTACCCGACTGATGAAATCCCCGGAGCACCGGGCGGAAATACTAAATATCAATCCATTATGATGCGGAATAAGGTGCGTATTGTGGGTGGGTTTGCCGGCACAGAGACAGAGATTAGCCAGCGCACGAATTATGGATATGAGGAAATAAACGCCACAACTTTGAGTGGTGAATTACAGCAAGATGCCAGTCCGGTGAATAATGCGTTTCATGTCATTTATGCTGAAGATGGAACAGATGATACAGCTATTTTGGAAGGTTTTGTCATTACCCAGGGGTATGCCGAAAACGGAATCGCACCCAACGGCAGGGGAGGTGGCATTCATACGCGTTTTGGAGGCATCTACCGAGAATGTTACCTGGTGGATAATTATGCTGAAAGTGGCGGCGCGATATATGCTTATAAAGGTGGTACTTTTGAAGATTGTATCATCGAAACAAATATTGCTCAGGAAGATGAATCAGATGAGGATGGCAAAGGTGGCGGTGTGTATGCCAATTTAGGCGGGATATTTACCAATTGCATCTTTCACTCCAACCAGGCATTTAATGGTGGAGGGGTTTATACTGAGCATAGTTTAACTGATCCGGAAAGTAAGATACCGCAGTTTATTAATTGTGCCATGGGAAATAATCAGGCGAAAAATAAAGGAGGCGGGATCTTCATTTTTAATGGCGGTGAAATAATGAGTTGTTTGGTGGCCAATAATGAAGTGCCAGATGCCAATCAAGCTGGTGAAAGTGGTGGTATTCACATGCAGGAAGGAGGATCTGTGGTGAATTGTACCGTTGTTAATAATCACTGTTATGAAGTGGGGACTGGGATTTCTATTGATGATGGGGCAGATGATACGCCCGATGGCCCGATTCTTTCTATTTTAAATACCTTTTTATGGGGAAATACCCAAACCTTCGGTGTTAGTAATCAGTTTCATCCCTCCTCAAAAGGAGGATACTTATCTTATTGTGCCATTCAGGATTATACCCCTGGTGATCCGGATACCAATACAGGATTGAATGCGGTTAATGCCAGTGGTCCCATGTTTTACCAACCGACTACTTTTACAGGATTAGCTACCAATGAAACACAGTTGGATGAACTGGTGAATTCTGATTGGGGATTTGGGTTAGAGGCGCCTGGTCTTAATGCCGGCGACCCCACCACAACAGGTTTACCGCCTATTGATTTTGAAGGCAATCCGCGCGTAGTAAAAGTGATTGTTGATATTGGTGCCATTGAAACACTCTATTATACCATTTCTTCTTCCGCTACAGGAACCGGTACAATTAATCCGGATGGAGAAACAAATGTGTTGTCTAATGGGGCCTTGGATATTGTTTTGTCGCCTGATGCAGGGTATGGTATTAAAGTAGCTACTGATAATGGTGAAGATGTACTGGATGAAATAGATGTCACCAATACCTATGCTTTAACGGCTATTAATGCCGATCATGTTTTTTTGGCCGAATATGCCTTTGAATATTCGGTCAATGTCACTGTAGGGGAGAATGGCAGTGTTGATCTTCCCAATGAAAATAGTGTTTTTGAAGGGGATGATTTTGTGTTAACGATCACGCCTGATCCGGGATTTGAAATCTCTACCTTTACGGACAACGGGGATGATGTCTCCGGTGATTTAGCAGATGCCGGCGATGGTAAATCTTCCTATACAATTGAAAGTATTGCAGAAAATCATGATGTGAATGTGACATTTGCTGTAACCACTGCCTTGAAAACTCCTGATTTGCAAAAGGTAGCCTTGTATCCAAATCCAACAACGGATCGCTTCTTTATCACTGGTGTGGAAGGAAACGTTTCCATTTATAATCACCTGGGACAACTTGTTAAAAAAGAAAGTCATGAAGAGGTGAGTAATGGTGTGAATGTGACGGACCTATACCCGGGTATATACCTGGTGGAGTGTGTTACTAATGGAAAAACAAAAATATTCAGATTAGTGGTGAGAAAGTAATTGTTTATGATCAATGCGTTATTGACCGTTTTGAATAACTGAAAAGCCTGAGAATGTATTGTTCCCAGGCTTTTTTAATGAAAATATATAATCTACTCCTCAACAGTGACCACATGCTCACCAGCTGCTTCCAATATCCCAAAGGACTCCAAATCCAGTTTGTACTGTTTGGCTACTTTCAGGAAGGCTTCACGTTCAGATGGCTCTACAGCCACCAATAAACCACCACTTGTCTGCGGATCACACAACAGGTGTTTCTGGTCATCAGAGAGAGGTGATACTTTATGGCCGTAGCTATCAAAATTACGGAACGTACCACCCGGGAAGGTTTTATGTTCCATGTAATAATCCAGGCCTGATAGGATTGGTACCTTATTTGTTTGAATGCGTGCAGAGAGTTCACTTCCTTCACACAACTCAACCAGGTGACCTAATAATCCAAACCCTGTCACATCTGTCATGGCTTTAACACCGGAAAGCTTCCCCAGGTCCTGACCAATTTTATTCAAGGTTAACATGGAGTTACGTGCAGTATCTAAATCTTCGGTCTTGAGCAAACTTTTCTTCTGCGCTGTAGATAATATACCCACGCCTAAAGGTTTTGTCAGAAAGAGTTCGCAACCTGCGCTAGCCGACGAGTTTTTCTTCACCTGGTTGCGTGATGCAATACCGGTTACTGCCAGACCAAAAATCGGTTCCGGCCCGTCAATACTGTGTCCGCCGGCAATGGCAATACCAGCCTCAGCACAAGCTCGTTTAGCCCCTTCTAATACCTGTCCGGCAATTTCTTCCGAAAGGGTATTTACAGGCCACACCAATATCGCCACCGCCATTAAGGGTTGTCCGCCCATGGCGTAGATGTCACTGATGGCATTGACAGAGGCAATACCGCCAAAATCCAAAGGATTATCGACTATGGGCATGAAAAAATCGGTGGTTGAAATGAGCACTTTCTCGTCGTCAATGGCATAAACCGCGGCATCATCCAGTGTTCCATTACCCACCAATAATTTGGGATCAATCACTTCTGTTTTAGTTTGTGCCAAAATATTCTGCAGTACTTTAGGTGATATTTTACAACCACAACCCGCGCCGTGTGAATATTGCGTCAAACAAACATTTTCAGGAGTGATGGGTTCTGTATTTTGATGTGTCATGGTTATAATGATTTAGTATTGATTACATTTTGTTGTATCAGGCGTGTGGCATTGGTTACTGCATTCCCATCGGAGAGCACTAATACTTCATACTGATCCCGGTGTTTTTCAGTGCTATGTTGGTAGGATTTATCGTAATATTCCAATAAGAGTTCGGCTACTTTGTGATAGTCTTGTTTTTTGTAGCATTCTAAAATTTCACTCATTCGTTTATGGCCCAGGCGCCGCTCCAGCCGGCTAATTGATTGCTCCATGGCATCTGCATTCAATCCGGCATAATCATCTACCAACCGACTGATTCGGGCTTTCAGCGGTACTTCAATCTCAATGACCCGGCTTTGGTTCATCGCATGCCAAAAGGGATCGGGTAAATAGACTTTACCTATGGTTTTACTTTCTCCTTCCACCCAAATGGGTAATTCGGATTGTAAAGCAGAAAAGGCCTGGTAGAGATTATTCTGCAACTGTTGGGTAGTGGGTTGCGGCGCTTGTCCGATGCCCC
>Ga0193953_1000214_pt1 | contig 32501 bp, 45 predicted proteins | sample BB_4_MG_FD_140325 | JGI IMG/M metagenome (GOLD analysis project Ga0193953, IMG submission 140325) | Microbial mat bacterial communities from the Broadkill River, Lewes, Delaware, United States - BB_4_MG | ecosystem: Environmental > Aquatic > Freshwater > River > Microbial mats | place: USA...
AGCAATTGGCGCGGCTAAAGTTGAATGGGTGAAAGCTTTTCTTGAGGGCAATGTTAACACGGTTGAGCAGCTAAGAGAGGGCTTTAAACATGCTAGGGCTTGCGAGTCTGATTTTTTACCATCGTCAGGCAAGTTTGTTCAATGGTGCAATAAGTCAGTTTGTGATCCTGCGCCAGGCTACATTAGATTTGTTAATCGAGAAAAGGCACAACACCCTGTTGAAGTTGCTACGCGTGGTCAGGTTGGTTTTAACTGCCGTTCAGTTAGTGCAGAGAAAGCCGAAATAATTTGGAATAAGCACTTTAAGATAAATTACCAAAAGTGGGTTAACGGCCAATTAAATAAAACCGAAACACCACTTTTAACTGAGCATTCAACTGCAAGACCTACGGATATTATGCGAGATACTTTTAAGCCTACAAATCCAAAGGTTGCGGCTAGAATGGCAAGATTAAACAAAAATAAGGCGGGTAAGAAATGAATGAAGATTTAAGAAGCTCAATAATGCAGGAAATAAAATCAAAGTCAGATTATTACGGGTTTGATGATTGCATAGAGGCTGCAACACTAAACTTTTGTGAAATACTAATTAAATTTACAGCCGGGTATAGTGTTTCTTACACAGAGGGGAAGTTTTTAAGATCTATCCCGAAATTCAGGAATAAGAATGGCAAGCCTTCAAGGTTGGCAATGAAATTTTTATGCTCTGTATATTACAAGCATTCAAACATTAAGTCTGACGGGTGCGAATGGTCAAATAAGTTTAGGTGCTGAAATGATTTACCCAATACGCTATTACTATCGTGGAGGTGTAAGTGATAAGCAATTCATACTTTATTGCATGGCCAGCGTTCCACCAACAAAGCAAAAGGAAGTGAGCGACAAATACGATTTACTTTATATGCAAGATGGTGGGGTTAACGTAGTTAAGGGGCGTAAAGAGGCTAATGAATATCTTAAAGCAGTGGCTAATCACTTTAGAGGTGAACGAACGCCGGATGCTTTGGCCAATCATCACAAAAAGATGATCGAAATGGCAAGAGAAAAAACAGCAGTAAAAATTAAAAGTAAAAGCGGTGTCATTGAAATGGCGCCAATACCTAAAAACATGAAAGGCATACAATTAGATTAAGGAATTAAAATGGCTAATGATTTATGGCGCACACCGCCAGAAGTATTTAACACCCTAGATCGTGAGTTTGGATTTATTGCTGATATGGCAAGTTCTCACGAAAACGCACTTTGTGATCTTAACTTTACTGAAAAAGATAATTCACTTTCTTTTCATTGGGGTATTAGGCTTGTTTTAACTCATACCCATGATTACGTTTGGTGCAACCCTCCATATAGCGATCCTATGCCGTGGGTTAAAAAGGCGTTAGAGTCTCAAAAGAGTGGTTTAGGAGTGGTTATGCTGCTAAACCAAGATACTAGCGTAGGTTGGTTTTTAGAGGCGCTTAAAGGAGTTAGTGAAATACGCAACATAGTTGGGGATCATAAAGAAAATGGCGGAACTTCAAGCGGCAGATTAGATTTTTTAGACGAAAACGGAAACCCTGCAAAAGGCAATAACAAGGCTCAATTCATACTTGTTTTCAACCCGTTTAAAATTGGTCACTGTGTTACCACTTACGTATCTAAAAAAGATTTAATGGGATCATAAAAAAGCCCAATCATAAAGATTGGGCTAGGACTCAACACAAGTAACAACAATTCACAAGGCAAGTATATGCCTAAACAAACACAGGGGCAACACTATGTGTGATTTAACTGATTTAGAAAAAATTGAAGTTATGAAAAAGGCGCTTATTAAAATAATGCAGCTGCCAGCATATCGAGAAGATGAGGCGCACTTAATGGCCTTTAACGCGCTTAAAGACTCTGGTTTTCTTGAGTGCAAAATAGAACCAGGCGTTAAACAATGAAAGAGTTCCCATTAAACAACCAAAATTTTCAAAGCTTCATACAAGATCTTCAAAACGAGCTTGAAGAATACCCGTTGCTAATTGTAACAACTCAGCAAATGAACACCGGTAAATGGGGCATGGCTAAGCTTTGGCGCGCATGGATGGCAACGACGGCCGAGTGGATGGCAAAAAACGGGGCTAAAATGCCCCTCACGCTAGATAAAAACGGAAATCCATACGGTAGCCGCCCTTTTAGTGCGAATGACGCTCACGATCTTTTCACGCGCCAGCATATGGGCGTGGATGAAAATGGCAATAGATTATCATGGGCTAAGTCTGGCAATCACAGAAAGGCCACAAAAGGCGAAAGGTTTAACGCCTTGCAACGCCATGAAGCGTGGGCTAGTGAGCGAGGTATAATTTTATTTAAGCCAAGAGGCTCAGAGTACGATCAATTAGAGCAGGAGCAAAACAAATGATTCCAAAAATATTTCACCCTTTAGATATAATTGATATTAAACGTCACTTGTCGCATATACCTGAAAGCCACCATGAAAGAGTGTGCAAGCGATACTGTGAAATATTTACAGACGTAAAGCATGGCAGAATGAAGGCTAATAATTATATGAGTTCATATGCGCGCGAATTTAGAGTACCAAAAATAAAAATAGGTGTTATTGGTCATGGCAAAGTCTAAATGTAAATTTTGCAGTGACCGCAAAGAAACGAGCGATGGCATTAAAACCCCCGCTGGTTTCTTCTGCAATGTTGATCACGCATTTAAATACGGTAATGCAAAAAAAGAGATTGGCCGCAAAAAGCTAATAGCCAAGCGTAAAGCCGATAGTAATAAAAAAATTAAAGCTGACAATAAAATATTTAGAGAAAAGAAAGCGGCATTAAAACCAGCATCAAAACTACTAGCAGAGGCGCAGGCTGCATTTAATAAATACATTCGATTACGTGACTATGATCAGCCTTGTATATCGTGCTTAAAGCCAAGAGAAGCAATTGAGGCTGAACAAGGATGGAAAGTTGGTGGGTGTTGGGATGCCGGCCACTTTATGACTAGGGGCGCTAAAGGGCAGTTAAGGTTTGTTTTATTTAATGTTCACAAGCAATGTAAATCTTGTAATGCTGGTGGCGGTAGGTTCTCAGCTAAAGCGGCAACCGTTGACGCTAATTATAGAGTAAATTTAATTAAAAAAATTGGAATTAATAAAGTTGAATGGCTTGAAAATAACAATGAAATCGATTTAAAAAAGCGTGATATAGAATACCTGAAAAGAATAAAGCGCATTTTTAATAAACGCGCTTTACGATTTCAGAAGAGAATTGACCGGCGTTAACCTGGCGATTGCGCTAAAATTTAGGAACGTAAAGTATCGCTTTTACCTTTTTAATTTGAACTTCAAAAGCCCCGTCACCAGATTGAGTATAGCCAGAATCAGTAAATAGGAAGTTTAACCTTATCCACTTTAAGTACTCAGCAGGATTTAAGCCTGTTGCTGCGTTAAATCGGATTGGGATTATGTAGTTAACATACGCCCAATCTTCACCGATAGCGGCGACTTGCAACGGATCCATATCTAAGTCGGTGTTATTATTGAATGTGCCAGAGGCAGTATCCACAAATGACGCTCTTAGTAGTGGGCCAAACCAGTTGCCAGTTGGTTTTGTCGGCGTTCTGGCTTGGCACTGGACAAACAAGAACGCTTCTTGCCCGTCACCTATGGTAAGTTCTTGTTGTATCGTTTGGTCATAATCACTGGTTATGCTTGTGAACGCATCGGCGCTAGAGTTAACGCTTATTGAGCCGCCGCCCTTGCCAACATCAGGGTTTTGAGTAACCGTACAACCTCCTGGTGTCCAGCCAGTGTCTATGTCTTCGGATATATTCAACTTATAAGTTTCATAGTTACCGCCAATAACGATAAGTCCAGTACCAAAAATGCGGACGCTATTGTTTTTATAACTGTTATCTATCTTGAAGCTGCCTTTTTCATCAACACAAATGCTGGTTGCCTCTAAGTACCCGTTATCTAGTGATAGCTGAGAATACGCGCCAACATACAACCCGGCTTGCCTTGCCTTTCCTGTCAGGCTACCGGTTGCGCCACACCCCTCAATTAACACTTGGTCTAGCCGTATGTTTGCATACTGCGAAGACAAAGGGCATTCAATATATAACCCATTGACTGAGCAATTTCGAATATCTGTGTTTGAGACTCGCAAATCAGTTGCTCCGCCAACGGCGCTAATGCCTACTTTTGAGTTATTAAATTCTGAGTCAGTAATTTTTCTATATGCACCAGTCCATATATTAGTGGTTGTAATTTCTGAATAACCAGTATCCCACCCATTAATTCTTAACCCCTTCATTGTGGAGACTCCGCTATTAGGATCATCTTGTTGCGTTATGGCAACGTGACCTAAATTACCAGTTTCAGGGTTTATAACACCTCCGCTTTTTGTGCCTAACAAGTGTAAGTTTGATAGTTCAGTGTAGCTGTTATTAAAAGTTATTCCTTGATCTTCAAAGTTCAAAATAGACTTGGTGTATGATTCACCCCTAATGGACTGTTCAAAAGCCAGCGCTATTGTTGACATTTTAAATGAGCCGATTCCTACTCTTGCGCTGCCAGTTGAATCAAGAAGAGATTGTACTGATGATGTAGAGTTTGTTACGTTGTTTTTGTCCGCTCCGGCTTCAACTATTGAGGTTGATATTCCAATTCTTAGTTTTAATTGTATTGGAAGTGAGTTGTGATTAACTATGGTGTCACCGTTTGCTATTTCTCCTGAAACAACGTCCCAAAAAGCACCACCACCATTACCAATGGTTCTTTCTTTAATGTTGCAAGATTGATTTATTTTTAAGCTAGCATCAGATTGAGCGGCTAATAATGTCGGGTAATTAATAACAACTTTATCGTTTGCTATTTCTTCATTGCTTACTGTTGAGTTGTCATAGTTCTCAAGGCCGGTTTCGTCACCATTCCACCTGACAGGAAAGCCGGATTTAGGTATTGGCAGGCTTAAAGGCTTTGGATCTTGTTGTGACTCAGGAAGCAATAAGGCGCGATTGGTTCTATCTTCAACCTTTTTAACAAGAGAAACCACGCGATCAAAGTCGTTATTCACAACGTTTGGGCGAAAGTCACCGTTGTTCTGATAGTCGGTTGTTCTGCTTGATGGAATATTAGAAACAATAGTTACAAGATCGTTTGCATTGGTTGGTATTGCAAGCGTGATTGAACCGCCGTCCTCGTCACCTATTCCAGTTACAGTGTAAAGCGTTGTAAGGTCGGTTGAGTCGTTGGCGTCTTGACCTGCCGGTGTTACATAAACATTTAAATCAGTGTTTTGAAATATTTTAAACGTATAGTTAAATATTGTCTGCCCCGCATTTGCAGTGTATTCGTTACGGGCTGGTGATACGGTAATAGTCATGGTTATTGCTCCGGCAATGGCTGTCCTGGCTTCCACCAGTAATCTTGATTAAATTCTTTTTTACGCTTGCGCATGATGCGGTTAAATCGTTTTTGGGTTTTTGGGTTTGCCATTAATTCTAGCTGATCAAACAAAGCATTTTTAAATAAATGAGTTTGCCATATATCAGGTGTATAGCGATCAACAATTTGAACAGCTTCACCCAACACGTTTGTTTCTTCACCCTGAATAGCTTCTCTAATGTTACCAAGTGTAAACTTAACTGATGTGTCAATAAGCTGTCCAGTTGGCCCCGTTAAAGTTTCTGTAATGCCGCCGCCAAAACGGTTAACATCACTAAAAACAAAATCCCCAAAAATACCAAGGCCACCACCTTGATTGAATGATGCTGCAAAGAACTTAGCATCTACTGGGCGCGGTTCTCTGCCAGCTGCAATATCTTTTGCCTGTAGTGCAACGCCGCCTAAAACAGTTGTAGTGGCTGCAAGCGTTCCAATGTAAGCAAGCTTTTGCCCCGTGGTAGCTTGAAAAGCTGCGCGATAAAAGTGAGTGGTTGCAATTGTAACAGGGAATGATTTTAACATCATTGCAGAGCGCCACGCTTGCCCCGCAACACTCGCCCGACCTAATCCGCCTGTGGTTATGGCCCTTACTCTTGCGTCAGGTGTTGGAACTGCAAAATCTGTTTCGCTTAAAACCATTTGGTGGAACTTCTTTCCGCCGTCTTGCGTCATGTCTGCAAACTTAGCGCCTTTAAAAGTTAATGGCTTTTGCTTTCTGAATGTATCCCAATCGGTTTTATTAATGCCGTACGATTCAAATGCTCTAATGACATTAGGATCAAGTTCGTCAATCGTTTTTCCAAAGTTATCAGCAAGCATTGAACCAAACTCCATCCCAAATGCCTTGCGACCTGCATCAGTCCAAGGCGCTAGCAATGATGCTCTCATTACGCCCTCGGCAACCTTTGTAGTTGCTCCGGTGCCGTAAACATCAGCATAACGATTTGAGCCAGTTGCTCGCCCTAGCCAAGCCTCGGCAATCAAACCCATTTTAACAGCCGCTACCCTGTCAGCTTCGTTCGCGGGGTTCATTAAAGACATTTGCCTAGATAAAACCTTAAACGCCGGTACATTGTTATAGCGCGCTGTTATGGCCTGAAATCCAATATCAGAGAACGCAGATAAAAATGCTTTCCCTAATGTTGATGCCACTAGAACATTACGAACCGACTGCATGAAGTCAGCAAGGGTCGTTAATTCGCCTTGGTTAATCTGCCCTGTGGCAGTATCAAAAATCATTTCAGAAAAACGGCTTTCACGCGGCGTCATTCCAACTTCTTTTTTAATTTGGTTTTTCAGCGCATCAAACGTTGATTTTGGGCTGGTTCCAAATATCTCCATGACTGCAATATCGTTTGCTCGAGTGTCAACGTAATCCGTTAGCGTTGTAAATATATCGCCTTTGCCAAAGTCTTTTTGGTATTCAAGCCATGAATCAGCATCTTTAAAAAATAAAAAGCGCTTTTCAGAACCTCGGCGCGATAGCTTTTTACCCATTCTTGGCGCCGTGAAATCTTTAGTTTTATTAATTCCGCCGCTTGTAATTGTTTCATAAGTAAAGTCTAAAGCCGCTTCAAAATCTTCATCAGACAAACGATTACCTAAATCATCAAGCATATTGTCGCGATCAAGCATTGGCTTTATTTTTTGTTTCCAGGCATCAATGCCGACTTTTGTTATCGCTCTTGCGTCATGGTTCTGAGGCAGTAGCCACTTTTCGTTTTTAGATACTGAACCGCCTTTTGCATTAAACTCAACGCGCAGTTCTTCGGTTAGCTTCGCCCAGCCATCTGCAAAACCTTTTATTTCGGTATCGTCTACAGCTTCACCATAAATGGCTTTAACCATTTTCTTTAAGCCTTGCTCGTCTTGGCTCATGCCGATCATGCGAGTTCTAAAACGTGATAAAGTATCGGCCATTTTTGCCTGGTACTTACCTTGGTAAAACTTGGCAAGGTATTCAACGTTAAAATAACCAGCTTTACCCTTTGGGTCTTTAGTCAATAAACCAACTAAACCAGCATACATGCCATCAGGATGTGAGCTTATTTTCTCAAACGCCTCTGATAACCTAACAGCTTGAATTGCTGCTTCACGGCGCTGTCTTGATAGGTCGGCTAAAACATCATCAATAGCCGCTTCTGGATTTTCAGCCGCCTTTATTTTTTCAGCAACGTCTTTGGTGATCTTCCCCGCTTTAAAGGAAATATCAATACACTCGTTAAAACTAGCCAATTGCACACCTCAATATATCGTCCATACCTGCAATTTCATCATCAATGCTTTTCATAAAATCACCGGCATCAACAACTTCATCACCTTGTATTATTTTAGGGTTTTGTAATGCTTTAAACGCTTGTATGTCTGCATCATAGTCTGATTCTATACCTTGACGCTGTAAAACGCTTCTTTCCCTTTGATTTATTGTACCAGTTGTAATTGGTTCAGTTTTTTGTATTTCGTAATTTTCCGCTTTTTTAGCTGGTGGGTTAACGGCTTCCATTTTATTGTTAACGTCACGTAGGTAATTAGAATCAACTTCAAGCTCCTTTTCAAACTTGATTTGGTCTAATCGTTTTTTATATTCATCAGGTATAATCCCCTGCTCAATCCTTGAAAGGTTTGCTTCTGCCTTTGAGCCAACTTCGTCAGCTTTAAGTTTTGTTTTGATGGCGTCTATTTGCGTTCGCAGTTCTAAGCGCTGCTCATCGGCAACGCGCTTAACTTCTGCTTGCGCTTCTGCTTTTGCTTTTCTTGCTGGCACACCTTGACGAGCAATAACTTCTGGTTGATCTTCGGTTATTTTTGATAACCGAGTTTCAAGATCGTTTAATGATGAAGTTAAAGCCTTTCGCTCACCTCGCGTTATCTTTTGTGAAGCATCAGCAATAAACTCTGTTTTTATTTCTTCAATGAAATCGTTTTCAAGCTGCTTAAAATCTAGGTTAATGCGTTCGGGATTTAGGTTTAAATCGTCCTCAACACGCGCTAGTGATTGCAAGCCAGCTGCAGCATCATCAGTAAGCGGTTGAGTTGATGCCTTTTCCCTTACTGCTTTGAAGTATCCTGATATACCACCAGTGGCAGCACCAATAACAGCGGCACCGGTTGCAGCAGTAGCGATATTTGTTAAAGCGTCAGAAAACTCAAACGGCGAATTAATGTCATGCTTATGTTGGTAAACTAGTGGTTGTATCATCATTTCAGCAGCAATGGCCAAACCTGCCTCGTTTTTGGCGACGGTTAAAGCTCGACCAAGTGCCGTTAAACTTTTTGTTGCAGTTCCTGCGGTTGCTATAGGCATGGTTGCTATATTGATAGGATCAAGCATAAACGCATTTGCCATCCCTAAGAACTGAGCCATGCCAGAGCCGCGCTCAAAAACATCTTGCGAGTATTCGCGGCGCTGCTTTAATAATTTGGCTCGTTCATCAAATAGCGTGCGATCATCTTTTACATTAAAGTCTGGGAAGTCTTTAGCGATTTTATCGTAGTTAACGTCACCCACTGGCGATGTATACTCTTGTAAATTAAATTGCCCTGAATCACCTAGCTCTTTCACTCGCTGCTTGCGCTGGTTAAAACCCTCCATATTTAAAAAGCGTGAAATAGATAATTCTTCATCTATTGTTTGGCCTACACCAGCTGCAAACACTTCTGAGAACTCAGGTTCAATAACATTTTTAGCAGGCGTTAAGGTCTGCATTGTTTCGCGAGTATCTTTAGTAGATAAAAACGGCATTAGAAACTCCTTAATGAACTTAGGCTATCTGATATTGTTTGGCGCTTAATAAATCGCTCTGCCTCAATATCTGCCATCGCTTGTTCTGTCCATTCAATAGTTAACGGTTTTCCATCAGGTTTAAACAAGGCTTGCGTATCGTTTGCCATAACAACATATTTATTTGCGCCAACGTTTTTAATTCTGCCTGTTTGTATTAGTTCTGCCGCTTGCTCATTAGTGAAGCCCATAACACCGCCAAGCTTTTCAACTTGCGCAGGTGTAAACGCATCAATGAAATCATCAAATGTGTCTTCTGTGGTTCCTCGCGGTAGTTCAACTTTAAAGCCGTTTATTTCACCAATACCACCGGTTACAGCTGATAATGATTCTTCAAATTTGCTTTGGTCAAAAACGCCGCCATCATCAGCGGTTGCAGCGTAATGATTTTTTGTTGCTTCAAGTATTGCAGCTTTGTCTTGCACACCGTAAACATCACCAACAAACTCATCCAGCACAGGCAAGTAATCTGCTCGCTTTGGTGGATCAACTAGCTTTGCCGCTAACAGTTCTTGCCCTTTGAATACGGTAGCCATTAACGTTGTATCACCAGTTGCGCCAGCCATGGCAAAAGCAGGCTGGTTTTTAGCTGATATTTGTCCCCATACTGCAGGTGATTCGTTTAACGTTGTTGCTAACTGTACTTTTTCTGGCACTGTCATTTCGTTAATGCTATTTGATAAGTTTTCAGCTTCCGCGTCAGTAAGTGGCGATACAGGCACACCATAATGAGCGCTTAACGAGTCTGCTTGAGTTGCTCTTGCTGCCATGCTTTGAGGGTCAGCGGGATCAAAAGGAACAAGATCAACAAGCCCTTGCTGAACACCAAGCGCATAACCGTCTTTCATAGCCGCTTTGTTTATTTCAGAATTAGCTTTAAGCATTGCGGAAAAATCAGCAACGTTATCAAGTTCACCTGTTTCAAGCTTGTTTAATTCTGCAGCACGATCTGCATTAGATAAAAGAGAAAATGAAGCGGTGCGATTGATTCGATCAAACTGCTCTTGTTGTGGTGTTCCTGCAACCAGCTCTTTAACTTTTATTTTTTCTTCTGGCGATACTTCAAACCCTAAGCTAACAGCAGACTCGTATTGTCTAAGTGCAATTTGAGCTTGTTTTGCTGCCTCTTGAGCAGCTGCGTTTTGCTTTGCTATTTGGCGATTAATATCGGCTTGTTGAGAATTAGTGTATGTTTGCCATTCGTCAGGTGTCCAGCCTTTAGGCGCTTTACCCTTAATTTCATTTAAAACTTTTTCTGCTTCTTGCGGGCCCTTTGATTCAATTAAATCATCAAACTTTTTACGGTTCGTTTGCTCGGATGCTTCGCGGTTAATTTCACGCTTCATAATAAATGCGCGATCAGCAGCTAAATCACCAGATGCTACCATACCGTCTATAGTTTCATATGCGTTTACTATCTGTTCAGCAGAACCGACCTGGTTACCCTCACGCGCTAGCCTTGCTGATTCGTTACCAAATGAAGTGATAGCAACGGCACTTTCTGCAGCTGCATCAGCTTTGTTTTTCTTTATAGTGTTACGGTGAACACGTAATCGCGAGTTGGTTACCTGCCCGTCTAGGAACTCAGCAACCTTGTCTTTAACAGATGGGTCAACCGTTTTTAATACGCCTGATACATAGCCACGCGCTTTATCATTAAAAGCTGCTATATCGCTTGTGTTTTCTGCTTCAATGGCGTTTATAGCTTCTTTGGCATCATTGCCAAGGCCAGCAAGGTAGGCTGTTTCTAATGATTTGTTGTATTGAGCAGTGGCAACACCGCCGGTTAATACCTTTTCGAAAATTCCTGCTTCTTTTTTCTCGAATGGCTTTCCCTCTGCAATAGCAAGCTTTGCTTCTTCTTCGCCCCTTTTGGTTTCAATTACATCGGTTAACTGATTTGTTGAGCGCTTAAACGACTCAAGACGATTTAAAAGAGTATTGGCGCCTTGTGTAAACCCTGTTGATAGATTTTGTTGTTGGATGCCAACTTGATCAGTAAATCTTTTAGCTGCCATTAGCTGCCACCTCCCTGAGTCATTGCTTTTGCAGCCCTATCTTCAACAGCCGTAATAAGGCCAATGTTAGCCGCCGTTTTAGCTTGGCGCTCTGCAATTTTACCTTGTGCACGTAAAGTCATAGAGCGTAGTTTTGTTTGAAATTCATCACGGCCAGTTGCTTGAGACTCTTTGCGTATATCTTCATTCATCACTGATAGTGGCGAACCCTCAAACGCAGCAATTCCACCAGCACCAGCAGCGGCATTTTGACTAGCCAAAGCCTGTGCTAGTCGTTCTTTTCTGTCGGCTTCACGCGATACGCCAGCGGCCTCTTCTGCCTTAGCTGCAACTTCCGCTTCACCTCTTGCTATTTTGCCTTGTGATCTTTGCATCCCAAAACTAGCAACATCAAGTAAAACACCCAAAACCTACTCCTTAACCTCAATGCCAATAGATAAAATCGTCATATTGAATGGGGTTGTCTGTGTTATTTCTATATCAGCTTCCAAAGACCAACCAAGTAAAGTAATTCTCTTTATTTCGGTTTGTGGCGCTGGCGCATTAAATTGATCTATGCCAATTGTTTTATCAGCTAATCGCTGGCCGTTAACTATAACCCCGTTAGACTCATGAACCCTAATTGCTGCGCGTAAAATCTTTTTCTTACTTGCTACATTAGGGCCATTGTTTAAACCAATATTAACAGGCATCGTTTTTATAACCGGGGTGTAAGGTAAGCCAGCTTCTATAACATCGGCATCACGTGTTATTGTAATCTCACCACCCGTTACAGTAAATGTTCCCTGGTATGAATTATCAGCTTTAACGTCTACGGTTTCACCCTCTAAGTGATCAAGGCCAGTAAGCGTATTAGAGCCGCCAACATTAGAAACAATGGCGCTATCAGTTAAAGCAATATCTGATTCAACCTCGACATAGTAAACGGTCGATCCATTAACTTCCCTTTCAACAAGCAAGTATAGCTTGTCATTAACAACAGATACCGATTTAATATTGGCACTAGTCCAGCTAGTAAAAGCTTGCACACCCTCGGCGGCAAGCGTATTAAAAACAGTTAATGAACCATTTTCATTAAGCATATAAACATAATTGGCGTCACTTGTTTCAGTTCCTCGGCTTGCCACCAACTCTTTAGGCTTATTAATTAAATGCGGTGCCAATGATGAAACAGAAGCCGATTGATTAGATTGAAACTCATTAACAAACACAAACTGGTTAACTGCTTTCCCTGTGCGCTGAACAAATAACGTGATCCCATCAATACTAACAGGGCGAACCCTGCGCGAACCTAAATTAGTTTGAGGTGATACAGCAACGTTAGACGGAGTTATTGGCTCGCCTCTTCCTTGTGGCACATAGAACTCAGCACCACTAGTAAACACCTGCAATGAGCGATTGTTAAAAATAGACTCAATAGCGTTAACTTGATCTGTATCCAATGTCACATCAATGCTTTCATCGTCACGCGCCCGACCTGCATCAAAATTAAAAAAGTCATTAACGTTTGAGCCCCAAAGCGTAGCTGGTCTTGATTTAGAACCGCCAAAATACAACCTAGCCTCATAAAACACACATGTTTTAGGCCACCCGCGCGTAACACTCCATACGTTTTCCTTTGATGATGATCCTGTTTGGCTTCTAGTGGTTGCGCCTGCAAAGGTTGCATCATTAGTTAATATTGCTGTTACTGTTATTAGTTCCCAACTGTCAGCAGAATCACCGGCAAGTGTTATTTGAAACTCTGTGGCACTGGTTGCGGTAACTGTTATCCCTGAATTGCCAGTGTTAGAAAGGTTTTGCAGTGCATCACGAATGCCCTCAATGTTTGTTGAGTTATCGCCACCAAAAACAATTTCTTCACTAAGCAAGCCATTTAAAGCAAGCTTATAACGATCACCCTCTTTTGCATCAGTAAAAACAATTGATTGAATTTCGCTAACCGGTGCAGGGCTTGAGCCGTCATTAAAATCATATTGAGGTATATTAATTAACGGCAAAGCACCAATAGACCAACTAGTATCTGAGGTTCTTGTTAATCGCTGAGGTGCAACATCAATGTGAGTAATAATTGCAGTATCGGCAGATTGAATAAAATCAAATTGCTGTACTTGCTCCAATGTCCAAGGCGTAGTTAAGTAATCAAAACCAGAGCCATTGATATTGGTTTGCAATATTCCATCTTTGTAAATCTGAACTTTTAAGTCAGTAAATACTAATAGGTAATTTTGCAGCACGTTAAATGAAAAGTTTTCTAAACGCCCATCACCATAAGCGGTGCCTAAATATTCTTGACCTGGGCGGCGCTTAACTCCACCTTGAGGCAAAGTTAAAACGTTTGATGCAGTACGCAAGCCATTATAGTAAGCCTGAATATCAATGCGGCCAACGAGTAAAGGATCTAACTCGCCTCGGTTCATGTTGCTTTGAAAGTTCCATAAAGGCATTAGTACATACCTCTGTATCCGCCACGGTTGCCAGAATGCGCATCAATTAAAGGGGAGTCGATTATTGATTGTTGCGGTCTGCCTTGGCTATCAATTGCCATGGCTTGAGACTTGGCATTAATTGCCTTTTGTTCAAACAGTCCAGCCATTGCATTATCTTCTGTTACAGCAATAGCAAAATCAGACGCGAGTGAATACTCAAGCGACTTAACAAAGTGAGGTGGTAAATTAACCTCGTCAACGTTGTAAATATACGTTGCTAATAACTGAGTCTCATTAGAGTAAAGCAGGTTGCCAATTAAAATATAATTGCTGTGGCTTTGAATGTTCCAAATTCGAATTAAATCTGTAGGTAATTGAAAAGCGTTATTGTACCCGGTCATAACATCGGGCTTTTGTGAAAGCTTATTTAAACGCTGTTGCTTTAAAGCGAATGACCAGGGATGCTCGCTTAAGAGTCTTTTTTTTGTTTCAGGATAGATATTAGCGGCAACTTGAGCGCCAGCCCCCGCATCTTCAAACGATGAAATAGGGTTATCACCTATTAACAATAAAGCGTTTGATGCAATATCAATTGAACTAGGCATGAATAACCCCCAAATTATAGCGCCCTCACTCCTTGTTAAGGGCTAGTTACATTAAGCTAGTGTAAGTGACGAACTTAAAACAGTTACATCACCAGCGGCAGAAACAGCATCAACAAAGATCATAGTAAACGTTTCTGTGCCACCGTTCGCATCAACAGACCAAATTACATCACCTTTCTTTAGTCCTAGCGTTGCCGCTGCAGGGTTAAAGTAATTAGCTGCAACTACAGTTGCTTTTGCATCTGGCGTTGTATAGCTAAAATGTCGTGGTGCATTGCTGTTTGCCATGCTAGATAGTGGTAAAAAAGTGTCTGCAGTAAAAGCCATGGGCTTATCTCCAATTAGTTAAGGGCTGAATTAACAGCCCAATTGATTAAATGGTTTCGTTGTATTGTAGTTTAACAACGCCCTGCGGCTCACGCGCAACAGCACCAGCTTTAAAGATACCGTTAGCTAACCAAGATGTTTTTTGTGCAACCCAATCGATAGTTGTTTTCATATCAATACCAATTGCTAGGCCAACAGCCGATTTATGGTAAGCGAATGCAACACGATCAGCAGCCACACCAGGTAAGCCACCCTCTTTACGAGTACCAATTTTATGAAACTTAAAGCCCATGTAAGTATCTAGCGTACCGTTTACAAGCGCTTTCACGGTGTTGTAATCAGAGCTAGTTACTTCGGTATCTTCAAGCAGCTTTTGTAATGCTAATGCGCGCAAAACAATATGACGATCCATTTCATCTGCTTCAATATCATCTAAGTGGCCAGCAGCACTACGCACTAAATCCAAAGAGAAGTTGGCAGAGGCTGAATTATCAAAAACACGGCCTGTGTCTGGATCTTCATCATTAGTTGCCACAAAGGTAACAGCAGCCATTGCATCAATAACCAGCTGATCTTCACGGCGGCCAATTGCTTTGGCTATAGTCATTGCAAGCTCTGACTTTTCATCAAAGTTAACTTCTGCCTGATCGAAAATGTCCGTATATTCTGGCGCGTTCCAGTTTTCTAAATCAGCCGTTTGACGTCCGTGTGTGATATCCATTGGCGTAACGTCTGCTTGCGTTGCTTTCTGATTTGCTAAGCCTTTACCCATACGAGTAAATTTATATGACTCACCAGTAACGCCAGTACGAACTGTTACAGTTTCGCGTAGTGATTTAGTGCCTTGGTATTCGTGTTTTACTTCTGCGTCAAAGTCTGTGACTGCAGCATTCGAAAGGAATTTAGACATTATATGTCCCCTTATTAAATAAATTTTAGCTTGTTTAGTAAGGGGTGTGTCCTGAACGGGGCCGCCTAACTAAAAGTAATCTTACGATTTAAGTTTAATTAGTCATTGCTCAGGCTCAAAAGTGAGGTATCTGAAAGACTTAATTACAATAATACACCATTTATTTTAAAAACAAAATTTAATACCACATATTAAACCCACCTCTCTATTCTTATGGCTGCACTTGGCGCTGTATTCCATTCTGCACCAGCTGCGTCGGTAGGGTTGAAACCAATCAAACCGCCAAAGTTAGAGCCGCTAGAGTCGCGCATAATATCATATTTTAACGTGGTTCCGGCAGGTAAGAAAATCCAAGTGTCATTTTCAAAGTATTGCGTTGAACCTGAGTTAACAAGCTTAGTTGAAATGCTGCCACCAGCTTGAACGTCATTGGCTCTAACTCTAAATAATAATATTGACGTTCCGCTTGCGCCGGTTCTTCCGTATTGCAATGCTACCTTTATTCTATAAAGTCCACTTTCGTTTACAGTCACCGTTCCTAATTCGTCAAGCATAACAGGGTCAGTAACATCATTAACAGCTGGGCCAAAGTTTACCTGCATTGCATTTGCTGGCCCTAAACCGGTTGGGTCTTGTTCATCTGCAGTGGCAATACCATCAAACAATCGCTCAATGTTTATATTGTTAGTTGGGTTAAATGTATTAACGTCAGTATTTAACGTAATGGCAGAGCCTGCTTTATCAAATGACGCCAAGAAATTACCATCGGCAGAGTCAACAATAATAAACTCACCTGTTTTCAGTTGGTTTATTTTTGCTATGAAATAGTTTTCAGCAATTACCTGGCCGGTAGTATCGGCTGTTCGATACGCCCATATTTTAGGCGAATCACTATTTGCATTGGCTGAAACAGGGCTGAAATTCTTTTGATTAAACATGGCAAAACCTCTAGTTTATTTCGTCAGGCGGTGAATAGTGATTCATAATTTGCTTTGTTTGTTCAAGCGAGCAAACAAAAGGGCCTATTTCACCTGCGTCAATAGCGCTTATTGTTTGTTCGGCTGTTAATTCTTTAAACTCTGCGGTTGGGTATTGCTCTTTAAGCAATGGGTAATCAGCGTTTGTAAACACTAAAACGCGATAGCCGCCCACTAATGGCGCATCAGGCCAGCGATCGCTTAATGATTCAGCCCATCCCATTGCAGTTACAAATGCGTAAAGTTGATATAATTTGCTCATAGTTCTTTCCACACAGCTTCGGTGTAATTAGGCATAAATGCGTTAACATTACCCACTGTTGCAAGCTGTGTAGCTCCTTGTGGTTTGTTGTTTAAGGGTATTTCGTGGATTACAGCGCCGCTTCTTATAACTCTAAAGTTATAAACAGCTAAGTTCAAAAATAATGAGCTACCTGATCTGCTTGTAACATATGACATTATTTCTTCGCCAACTGTGGCCGCGCTTATCGTATTGTTTCCACTAGACGGGATTGGTGTTACGTTGTTGTCTATTAGCTGTGAATTAAGTGTAGGGGTTCCAAATGCGGCTTTAACTCTAAAATTAAGACTGTCAGCTGTTGTGGATAAATATAGATTCCTGCTATCAGATTCCAAGAACATTGCAAAAGCATTGCTAACTTGACCTCCAACAAAGCTTAATTCAACAACGTCATTAGCGATCAAGGTGATAGGGGAAGTAAGCTGCCAACTTTGCGTAGCACCATCTAACTGAGCTACATAATTAATATCACCACCAAAAATAGGCTTTAATATTGGGCTTAGTATGCTTCCTAATATTGGGTTAAGCATAGAAGTTACCGTAAATTGCCAGCTTTGCATCACCTGTAATTTCAAATACCATTACAGCGTCTTTAAAGTCACCGAACTGTGCAAAGTCCGCTGTTTTTGATTCTTCTAAGTTTACGTATTCACCATCATCAACACGAACTTTCATTTGCATACTGCCAGTACCAGCCTTAAACGCTAGAACCTGACCGCCTTTCATTTGTATTTCTTGTGCGCTATCTGCGCTGGTAAGTAATTTTGCCATGATAACTCCGATTGATACTAGTTAAGCTAGGCAACCAATCGGCTAGCCTAGCTGTTATTTACCCAATAATTTGTTTGTGATCTTCTGTGCCGTAAACTTCATTTCTTAACTTGATGTAACGCGCTTTAAACTCTGGATCTGTTGCAATGCGGCGGTTGCCGTGTTCGTCCTTTTCAAACTGCATAGACCGAACATCTTCGGCGGTTGCACCTGCATTGTTATTTGAGCCGTCAGCGTCCATTGGTGCGCTGCGAGTCATTGAGATTAAACGCTCTATGGCTTTTACTGATTCTGCGCTGGTGGCTATTTGCTCAAGCCCTTGGATTGTTTCAGGGTCTAAGTTCTTATTAGCCCATTGCTGAATGTTTTCAATGCGTGAGTTGGCATTAGGGCCCAAAGCTTTTAATTGCTGTTCTTTGTATTCGGCCTGTGCCTTTTGCTCTGCAACCTGTTGCATAGCGTAAAGGTTAACCATGCCGTTAAAGCCCTCTTGGCTCATGTTGCTTTCTTTGGCAAACTCTTTAGCAGCTTCAAGCATAGGATCGTCAGCGCTAATCTCTATACCCATTTCTTTGAGCTCGTCACTCAAAGCAACTTCTGCATATTCTTCTGGTGCGCCTGTGAATGCGCCAAACTTACCCGAAAGCTCTTTATATGCTTTTGCTTGCTCTGCGGTTGCTTCATCAACAGTTTTACCGTCAGTGGCGTATTTATCTAAAAGCCATTCAGGGCGCTCTGGCTCTTGTTGCTGCCCCTCAACAGGTGGTGTTTGCTGTCCATCATCATTGCTTTGCTCTTGAGTGCCACCAGCTCCACCATCTGCAGCGCCATCGTCAGCGGCTTCTTCTCGGAATACACGGCCTAACCAGTTTCTGTTAATTAGCATGTTACTTGCTCTCTACATTTTTAATTGTTAAATAGATATTACGAATAAACTCTTTGTTGCCCTCAGCTATACCAGCTTGAAATGGCGTTGAATTTGGCGTAACAGTTGGGTTCATTATAAGCGCTTCTTTCCAAATGCTTAAAAGCTCTTTTCCTTTTGGGTTTTGTTCAAACACTTGATGAATTAAGTTGTCTATATTATCCCACATTGCAGCCTTTTCAGCTTCAATTTTAGCTAATTCTTCGGGGTCTGCAATGCCTACCATGTTATCAAACGGGTTGCTGCTCACTTTGTCCACCTTGTAGTTGTTGTCCTGCTGCTTGTTGTATTTGCCCTGCTACTTGCTGCGTTTCCGCATCACTACGTATCAAGCTAGGGTCTGTTCCAAGTTGCTTTTGGAATTTACCGGGTAACTCTTCAACTTTAACTTTAAGCGCTATTACTTCTGGCGGCAAGAACTGTGCTAACGTTCCTAGCCACAATTGAGTGTTTTGGAAGTTTTCTAAGTCCTCAGCTTTAGCCAGTGGCGACATTTGTTTAATAGTAACGTCTTTACCATCTACTTTTATTTCTGGCAATTTTCCGCGCTGAATAAGTATATCAACACAAGCAGCTACTAACGGTTCAATAAGCTCTGTCTTTTGTCGGCCAATAGATGCGCCAGACTGCTTTAAAAACTCTTGATTGCGCAAAATGTTTTCGGTTGCTGAACGAACAGGATCATTGATTTCACCAAGTGGCGAACTAAAAAACGCTTTTCTTATACCATCTTGATAGCTTTGTAGCAGCCCATCAGCAATGCCTAGATTACCTGATGGTGTTAACGGTCTAAGGGTTGGGTTAGCGTTGTCGTTACTTCCAACAGGAACAATGGCACCAGGTGCAATGCGTGTTGTGTGTGGATTAAATATCCCATCACTTCTACCTGTGTAAACACCGCTCATTTGCAAAGCAGCATTGCCAAGCGTTAGTTCAACAATTTTGTTTGCAACACGAATGTCAGGCAGCTTTTTAATTGCAGGACCACGACCGTAACCCTCACCGGGTGTTAATGACCATCGGAAAACAATTAAACGTCTAGTATCGAATGATTGAGTGAACAATAGCTGCTTTTTCCAAATAACAACTTGATCATAAAGCTTGGTTGTTTGGTTAAATAGAAAACCATTAATTATATCTAGTTCTTTGTTTGGCTCGTCTTTAATGATTTTTTCTAGCTCGGCATTCATCTTCATGTTAGGCCAAGTGGCTTTCATGTTGATTGCTTCAACTTTTTGTTTACGCCATGCGTTCTTTACTGCGCCGCGTGCTGGCTTTTCAATGTATAACTCGGCTAATGGTATGTTGGTGAACTTAAAAGCGCTTGATTCATCAAAGTCATTTTCTTCAACAAGTATTGCGCCAGTACCAATACCAAGATCAACTAACGACGGTGTTATCTCAGTATCAAAGTTAGAGTGATTTAAGTGAGAAAAGAAAGTATCAGTGGCATCTTTAAGCGCCTTGTTTACTTCTTCCACTTCTTCTTCGGGAATGTCATCACCTGCAGCTAAGTTCATCCATTGCTGCCACGTTGGCATTAGCGAACCCTGAATGCGTGATGCAAACTGCTCTATTCCCTCTTCTGCTGTAGAGTCAAACACAAAATGGTTCTTGCGCTGTCCCTCAGCTTGAACTGTAAATGTTTCGCGTTGCGGTGTGCAATAGTCCATTGCTTCTTGATGCAGTGAGCGCCATTTATTATAGCGATCCTCTGCTTTATTGAAGCGCTTAAGTAGTTTATCAACAGACTCAAGCCCTTTAGGTAATTCAGCCATTATACAGTGCCACCCAAGTTTGTTGATTTGGTGCCTGTCTCTGAGGTTTTAATTAACAAAGATCGGCCACCTTTGCTGGCAAGCTGTTTCTTTCTTGCCAGTTCGCTTTCTGTTTCAGCTAATGCAAGCTCATCTTGTTGACGTTGCTTTTGAATCAGCATGCTTTGCTCGTTCTGCGCTCGCTGTGCTGATGACTTGCCAGTTCTAAACGGCTTTTCTAATGCGCTCATCTGATTAACTTCCTATACAGTTGGTAAGGTGTGAACGTCCAAAAGGATTTTACACCAATTAAAGATTTAACCACCTCAACGCAATTAAAGCGGCAGAAATGGCCTCTATCTTTTGCTAAATCATACTTAACTATAACTCTAACAAGTTTACTGCAATTTGTCATTTTAGCTAAGTTCTCTTTGGTGTTTGGCACCATATCAATATCAAGGTGACTTCTCATTGGGTTAACTATGATAAGGAACTGACCGCCAGCACTCTCTTTAAAAGCATAGCAATGATAAAAGCCATTTTTTAAATAGCGCTGTATCCAATGTTTGTTTGGTACATCAGAAAAGCAAACGTGCCATTCTTCAATTACTTCATGATCCAAAGACATTAAACCCCCCTGCTTGTGCTGGTGCGCTGAACTGATTTTGGTGATCGTTAATTACCGCTGATCTTCCCTCGCCCTCACCTTGAACGCCATACTCTAACGCCTCTACAATATGTGAATACTCGTTCTTATCTGGTTCATCAGAGTATCTTTCGCCTGTCGTCTGTATACGCTTGTAACAGAAACCACCTTGCAAACCCTTTCTAGCCATTCTAGCTTTAGGCAGAATAATAAATCTAGGCTTGCCGTCCATGCAAAGTTCTGTCATTGGTTTTTCTAGCGCTGCTCTGCGCTTGGTAGGGTTATTTGTTTCAGTTGGATAACACGGTATACCTGCCGCCCTTATTATTTCAAATGGTGTTTCATCTGTCCCCTGACCTTTGTTATTACCGGATGGATCGCCCCAACCTTTGAATTTATGCCCAGGGTAATTAGCTTCCAAGTAGCTTTTAAGTGCAGGAGCATAAGTTACTGCGCTCATGTCTTCACATAAAAACTCATCAAACAATATCCAACGACTAAAAGCCGGCTGTCTTTGTAGCATTGCACATGCTGGCGTTCTACCAAAGTCAAAACCAAGCACGATTTCAATGTCTCTACTTGGTTTAAAGTCTAAATCTTGGCAGTGGATTGAATCAACATATCTAGGGTGAACTGGCTTGCCGTTAGAAACAAAGCCGTATTCATTGGCAAGGTTAACTTTAATCCAATCGTCACTTTTGTTTGACATACCGCGCTTATAATAACCATCGGGCAAGTTGTTAATGTTTTCTGCGTTAGGGTTTATCTTCCAAGTTTCACCATCTTTAATAACTCCGCCTGGTTGTCTAAAGAACTTCCAACCATCGTCCTTTGTTTCTTCCGCAGCCTTGTAATACCAGTGATCTTCATCAGGCGCATTAGTATCACCTACCATGCCATGCCAAGTAGGTCGGGCACCCTCTTTCATTGATGGGTAACGTCCGTGGCGCAAATCAAGCATATCTACAACGGACTTTGAAAGCTCTTTAGTTTCGTTTAGCCAAATACCGGTGGCCTGAATACCGCGAGCTTTTTTGACGTGGTCTGGCCTATCAAAGGCTATAAACATTATCTCTGCTTTTACTCTAGTGCCATCTTCAAGGTAGAAATCTAGCTTGTGTGTTGGCGGCTCTTTGCTACCTTGCTTAAACACACCAAGATCACCATGTATTTCTAGCCAATCTTTTATGGTTGTTGAAAACAATTCTGAATAGGTATTACGAGCCGCTATAAATCTGGTTAGCCTTACATTGTAGTTTTTATGGTCTTTTGCTTTTACTGGCTCTTGCTCACACATTAAGTCAAAAACTTTAAGGATGGTTTGAACTGTCTTGCCTGAACCAAGCGGGCCCATAATAAATGTGTTTCGCTCCCTTGAGTCTGAGAACGCTTGAAGAACTGGGCCTTGCGGCATCATGCAATATTCAATTGTTTTATCACTCACCGCCGTCAAACCTTTTTCTAGTTGTTTTAACTACCAGCTTACCGTCAATTTCAAACTTGTCAGTAAACAACTTGAAGTGCCTACCCAATAATTCAAGGTTCTTTGTTTTGTCAGGCCATTTTATTTTGCGAACAAGCTTTTCAATTGGTTCATCACCGCCAGTTATAATAGTTTGAATATCAAGACCGCTTATTGAAGTGCGCCAAGCTTTAGGCCATTCACTTAATCTCTTGAACCCGTCCATATCATCATTAAGAATGTCGATAACGTCTAGCTCGTCTATTTCCTTTAAACGTCTTAAAACGTGTTCTGCGTCCATTTCTGCTGATTCTACACGCGTATTCATTAACTCTTGTATTCTTGATTGAATGTCAAGTTTAGACAATAGCTGGCTTGCTATTCTATTAGCCGTCTTTTCAGAGTATCCAGCCCTAATAGCTGCTTGAGTTGCGTTTAAGTCAATGATGTATTCTCGGCAGAACATTTCTTGCTTTGCTGTTAGCTTTGCCATGCTCTACCCCTTAATGAACAGCTACGCAAATAATAGCAATATATGTAATTACTATTAGTGCATAGACTATTTGACTTTGTTTATTTTTACTCATGAGCATCTACCAGTTTATAGCCATGGTCTAATAGCAGGTTTTCTAAAGCATCTAAGAATTGAGCTTGTCCAGAGTTGATGTTTTTAAGTTCGATTAGCTCAGCGGCCATTCGTTTGTTGGCTGCTCGCATTTCAAGTATTTGACTAGCGGTTAATCCGCATACTTTGATTGGTTGTGTTGATTTCATTAGCAAGTATCCTTATAGGGTTGCTTTTAGTTAAAGCCCATTTAAGGGCTTTGGATTTGAAGTGTTTAACGGTTGTATTTTTTACCCATGTCGCTTTTACTTGGTTGCCACTTTTCAATACCGTATTCTTTGAGATGGTTACCGTTACCGGTTAGGGTTGCTATTTTAGCTACCACTGCAGTTAATACATCAATACGCTCTTGTAGTGATTCAACAACTTGTTCAGGTGTTAGCTCTGGCTCTACTTCAAGCTCTGGCTCTACTTTGGCTGGTTCATCTAGTGGGCGATCAAACTTCATAGCCTTTAATTGATTGGCCTTTTCTTCATCAAGATTGAACTCAGTAACTGCAGCATTAAAAATACCAGTTGCTACTTCAATGGTATATTCACCCTCTGCAACCTTTGATGATTCTTCGTTAATTTTAGCGAATGCTTTATTTAAATTACTTATAGCTGGCATTGTTAGTTCCTAATGTGGTGTTTGTATAATGATACTACCTGTTCGCTTGCCCATTAATGCTTGCTCAGATAGTTTTAGTTTCTCGTCAATAAATACGGCGTCTGTTCGCTGCTTGGCGCTTTCAATAATATAAACTCGCATATCTAAGAATGATTGCTTACTCATTCCGCCATTAGCAAATTTAATTGCCAGTTCCTGCAGGCTTTCTGCGCCTTGGTTTATATTGTCAGAGCATAAGTTATTTATGCAATCTTCAATAATTTGATCTATTTCGTTTTCAAATGGCATTTGTTACCCCTCGCCGCTTTCTTTTTTAAGCTGCTCTTTACCGGCATCAATGGCCGCTAAGTTTTCTTTAACTTGCTTTTCAATTTCCATTTGTATCTTTTTGGTGTTGGTTAGGTGATACCGTACTAGTACAGCAATCATTACTAAGCCACCGATTGATGTTAGAAATGACAGAAGAGGCGAACCGTATTCAACATACCAGGCATTAAAGTTAACCCCAAACACGGTTGCTAGTGCCGTTTTTGGGCTAGTCATTACCTGGTTTGTTACTTCTTGAATTACGTGCTTTGTTTCTTCTCTCATTTAACGCTTTCCTTATCGACTTTAACCGGCATTTTAGCACTTGGTTTATTACTAGCACTAGAATTAAAGCGTAAACGGCAGCTTCTGAAAGCACCTGTATGTATTCCGTCATTTATCGGCCTCATTAGCATTAGAATTATTTGAGCTGACACGACTGCAATACAAAGATATACATAAGTACCTGTGTCTGACATATAACCGTAAACTATGCGGCCATAAATATGAACAAATACACCGGCAAACGATAAGTAAGCCATGTATTTAGAATTGACTAAGCCAGTTTTAAAATAGTGCAATGAAAATAACGTGCACAAAACAGCCTCTTGCAACGTTACTCCAATGTAATACATTTTATCACTGGCTATATTGTTTGTTACTAAAAGATAAAATACGTATGAAATAATCATAATAAGCGCAGGTGTTCTGCTTCGCTTTTTAAAAGCAAATATAAACGCCAATATAATTAAAAATACGTAATTCTGCATCGTTACTTCTCTTTTGGCTTGCGTGGATCTCCACCGATAAGCGGCTCAACGCTTAGTTTTTGCTTAAGAAGATAGCCCTCTAGCATCCAGATCTTATTTCTAGCTTGCTCAAAAGCTATTTTTTTTCCAATTTCTTCATTAAAGTTTTCAGGGCTTGCGCAGGCGCTTTCACCTGTAACTGTAAATCCGTTACTCAAGGTTAAGCAGCAAACAGTTAAGCAGCTACCGCTAAAAACATGATAATCAGATTTCTCAATCTTTGAATCAATTAATTCAGGAGTTAAGCGCGGAGCATTTAACCCTTTTTCATTAATCTCTTTTTCAATTTCTATTTCGCTCATAAATTAACGCCTTAGTTGTTTGCTTAAACAATTACAATGAAGTTAAAGTATATCTACTTTTGAGAACTTTTGCCAAAAACCTTTATAATTAAAGGCTCTAAATTTTTAATGGTTCGCTCTCCAAACAAAAAACCAAGCACAAGAACGTTAATAACTATAAGTGCTGTTTGTTGTTGCTCGTCAAAATTATGAACTTCAAAGAACCATTTAAAATCCATATACAAAGTAGCAAAGCCCCATAGCGGACGCTGAACCCCGCGCAAGAATAATATCAAAGTACCAAGTATGGGTATTGCTTTTAAGTCGCTTGCCGTCCCCTCTTGCTCTCTTATTCTCTTATCTAACTGCTGCGCTGACTCGTTTAGTATTCGGTTTGCATCAAGTTCTTTTTGATGCAGGAATTGCTGTATCTTTATTTCAGCTTCCATTTTTTGTGCTGGGGTCATATCTGGCGGAAAGTAAGCCATTACCCCATCCTTTAACTCTTTGAATAAAGAGCCGCCAATAAAATCAGTTACCTTGCTTAAAAAACTCACTACCCACCCACCTTAGACTTATAAAGTCTTTTTAGTTTAATTGCCGCCAGAATGCCAAAGTAAGCCACCAGCGGCATGAATGTTTTATTATCAATTGAAGCATAGGCGAACATGCAGAACGTTGAGCATAGAGCTATAAACTTATATGTTTTTAACTTGCTTAATGCTTTGCGCTTTTCGTACAGTGCTTTATTGATAATGTCTTGTTTCATGGTTTCATAGCTTTTACAATTGCTTTTACAGATGTGGTGAATGCCGATATATTTCTATTTACCAAGTCAAAACCTCTTGGCTTTTCAAAAAAGTCGTGCACATAACTCTTGCAGCAGTCATTCCACACCGGCGGATAATCTGGCCGCCAAGGCTCGTGTTGTTGTGGGTATGTTTTCATTTTAAATCCTTTAACTTGCCAATTAATATTTGGGCCCACTCTGATAACTGAATACCAATAGCCAAACCAATTAAACCCAAACCAAGCCAAGCCATTTCAATTGTTACTATGTATTGCCAGTTCATAAATCACCAACTTTTTTAATATGTTCATCAATAGCTCTACGGATTGACACGCCACTAACCCCTGTATCAACTACTGCTATTCGGTTGTGGTTCCAGTCAACTCGCCAACCATAATTTGACCCAGCTCTTTTGTTAAAGATCTCATTACATTTCTGAAGGTGATCAAGCCTTAACTTATCCTCCATTAGCTCAATAATGCGCTTTATGTCTGCTAGTGATCTGATTGTTTCATTTGGGTAGAACTCATCAATCTTATAACCCGTACCGTCAGGCATTAAAAAAGTACCTCTATCTAGGTTTTTATATTTCCATGTTGCCAAGCTATCGTAGTGAGTGGCACCATCAGGTTCATTATCAACAATCGATTTTAACTCTTCTAATGTTTCAATCATAAATCACCTATTGAATATCAATAATAAAATCATCAGTGCCAGCCCAAGCAAGCAGCTTTTTTAATGTGGCCTTGCTGTTTGTTACATCTGGTATTGAATCGCCGTTAATGTCTTTGATTGAGTCTCCTACAAGTATGCAACCAAGTATTTGATGCGTGAAATTGCCTGCGTGAATTTGAATGTAAGTGCGATTAGGTACGTTTTGTAATTCAATTACATCACCGTTGCTTGGGCTTTTTCTATAAGCTGCGCGGTACTTCTTGCGTGGAATACAGCTTATGTCCTGTTCGTTTCCGTGGTCTGGTAGCTCAAGCGTGTAAGCTCGCTGCACTCCGAACTGAATAACACCTATCGTGCAGTCATGTAGGTGAATTGTTTTCATTATTGCTGTTTTCATTTTTAAGCCCTCAATATTTGTGTAAATTGTTAGCATTGTAATGCCTGTTTTATTTAAATTTTAACCCGCGCAAATAAGCGTTTTTTTTGCGCTGAACGATCACTTTTTTGCTGGTGACATTTCACCCCGCTTTCTTAAAGTGCATACCTTGTCAGTGATTGTTTTGTAAGTTCTACCCAGTGAAAGGCATAATTCTGAAACTGAAACCTTTCCATAAAACTTAATCAAGTAATTTTGGTCAGTTGTCGTCCACGGCTTTTTGTGGTTAAAGTGAACCTTAGGATCGTATTTGCACATTAACTCTTTCATTGTTGCTTCCCAATAATTGCGTTGTGCGCTGGTTAGTTCCAGGTTGATTTATATTTCACAGATTCTGCATCCTTGATTGTTATCATCCCACTTTTGACCTATGCCAGCAGTAAAAACACTTTTACCCAATTTTTCCTCAACAACTCGAACATCAATCAACTGCTGAGCACCAAAAGAGTCATGCTCGAAAGCTTTTATTTTTGACTTATCTCCACCTGCCAGGCAGGGAAAGCAGCCAACTCTAACAAAACCTTGGTTATATAGTGGATTCTTATCATCTCCTATAAAATCTAAAACCTCTTCTGTGTACCAGTCAACTATGGGCAATCTATACCTAACCCCAAGCTTACCTAGATATTTCGGGTAGTTACTTATTACCTCGTGAGGTAAGTGAAGATCATCAGGATCTTTAAACTCATAACGCTTTGCACGTTCCGAGCTTTCATCCACACGCATCCCATACCAAACTTCTATAACCTCACCTTCATCAATAAACTCTTCCGCGTAGGATTTTAAAAACTTCTTGGTTGGTATTATTTTTAACTCGTTGGTGCAATGTCTAGCTCCGCCACCAGGGAATCGCCCTCGCTGTACGCATTTATCAAGGACGTTACCATCGTTTATGGTGTGGATGTAAACGCCGTAAATATCAGACATATCCTTAATGTGCTGGTAGGTTAAAGGGTGTTCAAATTTAGTGTCGCAAAACAAACCCATTACGCTATCAGCTCCAAACTCTTCCACTGCCATTTTAAGGCATGCCTGAGAATCCTTACCACCGCTTACCGGAACTATACATTTTAAGTTTTTCAAATATGAGCTTTCAATAATTGCCTTTGGCATTTTTAGCCAAGCCGTCTTCCCGTATTTACTAAATGCTTTATTCATAATTACTTTCCACCCTTTGGCACATACTTAATGCTATCAAACTCACCGTTTATTATTTGGCAAGCTAGAATGTAAACGTCTTGAACTCCTTTTTTGGCTAGTTCTTCGGATAGAATATCCTCGGGCGTTTTTGGTTTTTTGAGTTTTTCAGCCATAATTGATGCAAAGTCATTATCATCAACTTTAACCCAAGCCCATCCATCGTGAATACATTTAAGTTCGCCCTTTCTGTGGCCGTTTGACCAACAAACCTCATCACCAACTTTCGGCCATTCATCATCATTTGATTGGCTGTTTAGCTCACTTTCCATAGAGCGTGATTTAAGTTCTGTTTCTTCATCCAGACTTAATACAGTATTGTTACGCTCATTCATTAAGCGCTTAAGTTTACCTATTGTCATTAGTTGGTTGTAGGTTAGCTCTCTTTCTTTGTGCGTTTCTCCGCCACCTAATTGCCATAATCCATCATCACAGCAACCTAAAGAGTCAGAATCTGTGAAATATCTAAATTCTTTTATAGCAGAGCCCATGAAATTAAACCCAAACAACACAAACACTTCTACAGCATTATTATACTTCTGCTCTGTGTCTAGCTCTGATTTAGGTATGTAGTCACCTTGACGCGGCTCGTTTAGCTGGAAGTCACCATAATAGTCAATATCTAAATCACCACACATTAATTTGTTAGAAATATAACTTGCTGCGTATCTTTGCTCTCCATCTGCATAACAAACTGCACCATCTTTCCATTCAATATTATTAACTTGTGAATTGTTCATTGTGCTTACTCTTCTTCTATTTGAAAGGCTTTTACTTGTTGTGCACCAATCATTCTAAGCATGTGAGCCGGTGCGCTTCTTTTACCGCAAAGTATCGCGCTAACGTAAGCAGGTGTTACGTTTTCGCTTTCTGCGTATTTAACCTGACTGCCAAATTCGCTTTTTATTTTATCTCGAAGCATTTTTAAACCAGCCTCTTTTGTTATTAATTTCATAGTTAACCTCTTTTTAATGATTAGATTTAAATATAAATCACATTGGATATATTATCAACCTTATTTTAATAATTTTATAAAATAAAAAACCCCAATTAAGGGGTTTGTTTTTGCTTGCATTTACATCGGTTAAGTGAAAACTCTCTTTCATCAAGTTCTTTTACCTCCTCGAATATGCTCGCTATTACTTCGAGTTTAATTAAAGCCCTATCTAAATTCTGCTGAGCAATGTCGTTCATAGATGCGGCATTGCTTACATCAAAGCCGCGAACAAGATGATCATACAAAGCGGACTTAATGCACTCGCTTTTTATTTTTGTTGGCCTTAATAGCAACTCCAATCGTTCTTTACTTTGAGTTCCTGCGAATAGGTATTTCATAAGTCACCTATTGCGCCCATTTAAGGGCGCTTATTAATTAAAAGTATTTTGCAACTATTGATTGAAGTTCTGCGCTTCGCTCAATTGATAAGTTAACCTTTGCAGAGAATGCAGCAAGTTCAGCAGATAAACCCTCTGGCGTTTTTGATGGCTCAACATCTTTAACTTTATCAAATACAGTGGTTTTGATTGTGTCGCCCAATAGTGGCTTATTTACTTCTTGAAGTGCTTCACGCTCTTGGTTATCAATAACTGGTTTGCTTTGTTCCGCTTCAAGCTCAGCCATAGCATTGTCTTGTTCTTGCTTTTTTTGCTCTGCAAGTTTGTTTTGCTTATTGGCTGACTCTATTGCATGCGCTTGTTGAAGCATCATTTCCAATTGCTGAACAACCAAAGATTTTGCTTGCTCTGCCTCAGCAGTGCGATCAAAAAACTCTGACTCGATTATTTGAACGCTTTTTATGCTTTCAATTTTACTTTCTATTTCAGCAGAGGATTTACCAAACATTGACATTGGTATGTTTTGCAACTTACTTAATCGATCCTGTATTCCTGCTTTTTTAGCCTGCTCTGCTGCTTCTTCTGCAAGCTTTTGGCGCTCTCGTTCGGTTGCTTCACGCGCTTTAGTGTCTCTTAGTAACTGGTGCAACTCTTCAATTACATTTTTCTTTGTTTCTATTGCTTCATGTATTAATTCTTTATCAAAGCAATCTGTTTCAATTAAATCTACGGCTTCGATTATGTCTGCAACATCAGAAGAGCTTGAACCGCGAGCGCTTTCTAGGAATGATTTTAAACCATCTATTTCTGATCGTTGCTTGAATAACATTTCATCACGAATGCGCTTTTCTTCTGCCGCTTTTTCTTTTCTGGCTTTATCTTCAATTTCAAATAAAGATACAACCGGTTCAAAAGCGTCATTAACTTGGCTGGTCAAATCATCTGCGTAATCTTTTACTTCGTTAGTAAATGCAATGCTCCTAGATTTAATGGCCTCAACCATTTTATTTCTTCTGGTTTTTGTTTTACGGGCAGCTTTAAAATTAACATCGTCTGTCATATCAATAACGACATCAGCAGGAAACTCTTTGCGAATTTCTTCGATTGTCTCCTTGTTTGCATCATCTTGGTAGACTGATTTTACTAGTTGTGAAAATACTTGTTTTGAGCTTGTCATTTTATTTACCTTTCATTGTCATTAATGCTTCATTAAGTGCAACTTCTAGAACATTTAAATAATGTTCAGTGTCGCGGTTCTCAGCCTTGCAAACGCCTGTTAATTCATTTTTTAGACGCTTGTAAGAAATCTGCAATACACTTTCGTTTTCTGCAGAAATAATATTTTCTTGAATTTGATTGCTAACCCAAGATTCAAATTTCTCTTTTGCTTTTTGCTGCTTCTCATCCTCTATTTGTTTTAGGATTGGCTTTAATTCATCTTTTGCAGCTACGGCCTTATCTCTTAAATCAATTCGATTTAAATACTGTGCAGCTTTGTATGCTTCGCCAAAGTTAACTTGTAGCGCAGCCAGGCTATCAGAGCGTTTTATGTTTGTGATGTATTGATCAAAACTAGCAGATGGGAGCGCCCAATCCGGCAGTTGAGGTTCAAACCATTCTATTTCTGCACTAGGGCCAGCTTTGTTTCTTTTATCTTTAAATACTTTTAAGTAGTGGCCGTCCTCACATTCATGGCGATTTTTTACAACTCTAAATTTTGCAAACTCTTCATTTAAACCGTAAAGGTAACGACCTATACCAAACTGAACTGCCGCTCGCTTCATTGCACCAGACAAAGCGCCCTTAAGTGGTTCTATGTTTGAGTATTCAGCACCGTCCCACTTGGTAACCCATTGATCGTTTATTAAGATACTAATCCCGCAAAGGTAACCTTTGTCAGTTTTATCAAAAACATTCTGCCAATTAAAAGCACCTACAGCTTCGTCCAAGCGGTTTTGTATTGCTCTATTGGTTACATAAGGTATAACGCGAACCCAAGGGTTGTTGTTTAAACCAGAAGCCTGAACCCGCCATTCAATATCGCAAGGATTAAAAGGATCTGATAAAAGCTTTTGTATTTCTTCTGCACTTTTCATGTTGCTGCCTTGTTTTGTGTTGATGCGTAAATATTAGGTGATATAAAAAACAAATGCAATAAAAACTTGCAATTATTATTAAATATCTCTAACATTAAAATCAATCCAACAAACAATAAGGTTTTAAAATGAGATTGGTAGATATGGATGCAGGAAAATCATTAAGAGTTTTCATGACTGAAAGAAATGTATCGGCAAAGCAGTTAGGTAATGATTTAAATATATCACCATCAACTGTCGCGACACTTAGAAAGTCTAAATTGATAAGCGGTAAAAATTTGCAAATGCTATGCAATTACTTTTACGCCAGCCCATCAGAGTTCCTTAAGGCGGGTGAAGAAGTTATACCAAGTTAATTTAAAAATAAAAAACCCGCGCAAACGGGTTAGTTAATTACTAGGGCGATAGGATTATAACATGCATTACTATCAATTCAATTTAGGTGACTACGCTAGAGATACGCAGCACTTAGATGATATGGAGGACTTAGCATACAGAAGAATGCTAGACCTTTACTATCTAAAAGAGGCTCCATTGCCACGCAATAAAGAGCAGATAGCAAGGTTAATTAGGATGCGTTCGCATACCGAAAGCATTGCAAACGTATTGCAAGAATTCTTTATTTGTGAAAAAGACGGTTATCACAATGCTGGTGCAGATAAGGTGCTTGAAAAAATATATTCCAAATCTTTTAAGGCAAAGAAAGCAGCTGAAAAAAGATGGAGTAAAAACAATGGCTTGGATGATGCAAACGCAAAGCAAACGCAAAGCAAACGCAATGCGTCTGGTATGCTACCCAATACCCAAGACCCAATACCCAATACCCAATTAAGTAATAGAGCTAAACGCTTCGCGCCGCCTACGCTATCAGAAGCAACCGAATACTTTGGTGATAGAGCTAAAGCAAAAGGTGTTTTAATTAGCCACGCAGAGCCAGAAAAGTTTATTGATTTTTACGAGTCAAAGAATTGGTATGTTGGCAAAAATAAAATGAAAGATTGGAAAGCAGC